>Ga0316204_10001277_pt1 | contig 72033 bp, 65 predicted proteins | sample 6monrhotite_MG_2_FD_205661 | JGI IMG/M metagenome (GOLD analysis project Ga0316204, IMG submission 205661) | Microbial mat bacterial communities from mineral coupon in-situ incubated in ocean water Damariscotta River, Maine, United States -... | ecosystem: Environmental > Aquatic > Marine >...
AGAGCCAGAGCCAGAGCCAGAGCCAGAGCCAGAGCCAGAGCCAGAGCCAGAGCCAGAGCCAGAGCCAGAGCCAGAGCCAGAGCCAGAGCCAGAGCCAGAGCCAGAGCCAGAGCCAGAGCCAGAGCCGCGTACAGTCGAAGCTCGCGGGCGGCTCGGCGGCGGACTCGGCTTCGGTCCACTCCCCACGGTAGGCGGAGTGTTTGAGCTCGCGGCTGGCCTTGGACAGACGCACTGGGCGGCCCATGTCACCGCGGAAGCCTGGACCCCTTCGACCGCACAAACCCAGGCGGGCAGCACGGCCAGCGTCTGGCTCGCCGGCTTCGGCCTCGAGGGTTGCGGGATCCTGACTCCAGCACGGCGGTGGACGATTCCCTTGTGTGCGGCCGTCGCGGCCGGACCGATGACCGGCCGCGGGCTGGACGTGCGAGACGCCGACACCGCGCGCACGGCATGGGTTGTTGCCCGCGCGGCTCCGGGGGTCGTGGGATGGATTCGGCCCTGGGTCGGCATCGGCGCCCACGTTTCAGGGCACTTCACGCTGTATCGTCCTCAGTTCGCCATCGAGCCCTCCGGGACCGTTCATGCAGCTCGATCGGTGGGCCTGCGGGCTTGGGCCTTCGTTTCTTTCAGAAATCGGCGGACCTGGTGATGGGTGGGACGTCGGGCGAACACTCAGAAGACGTGCGGGCATCCGCCCCCCTCGCAGATGAGCGTGTACCTCCCACTCTCGACGAGCTGTACCGAGCCCACGCCGACTTCGTGTGGCGCGCGGTCTTGCGGCTGGGCATCGCAGAATCCGCCGCGGAGGACGCGGTGCACGAGGTGTATTTGGTGGTCCGACGCAAGCTTCCCGAGTTCCGCGGCGATGCGGCACCCACGACGTGGCTCTACGCAATCGCGCGAGGTGTGTGCGCCAACCTTCGCCGCAAGCACGTCCGAGCCGAGCGACGCCTCGACCTGGTTACGCCCCCCACCCCGGCGCCCGATCCCGAAGACGCGGCGAGCCGGTCCAACGCTGCGGCCTTGGTGGAACGCTTCGTGGCCGAACTCCCCGACGAACAGCGCGAGGTCTTCGTGTTGAGCGACATCGAAGGGATGGCGGGTCCCGACGTGGCTGCTGCGCTGAAGATTCCTCTGGGGACGGCCTACTCCCGGCTTCGGCTCGCCCGCAAGCGTCTCGAGGTCTTCGTCCAAGGAGGGAGCGATGGCTGACCGACCCCCCGCACTGTCGCCGGAAGCGCTCGCAGCACTCACCGCGTATCGCGACGCGACCCCCATGCCACAAGCGGTGCGCGAGCGTGTGCATGCAAGGCTGTCCGAAGCCGCCCCCGCCCGCCCGGTGTGGCGGTGGGTTGGCGTGGGCGCGATCGCGGCCGCGTTGCTGCTTTGGGGAGCGCTTGGGGTGAGCGACGCGCTACGAGCCCGCGCCGATACGTCCTCGGACGGAAACCAGGCGCCGATGCAAGTGCCGCAAGACTCCGGCGAGACGGCAGCGGTCACTCCCGCGGAGGCGGCGAAACCGAAAGCACGCAGATCTACGACTCCCCTCCCCTCTGCACAGCCCCCAGCGCAACCGTCGTCTCCGCTGCCTCCCGCCCCGCTCGAAGCGCTTGAAACGACTCGGCCGGCGGCAGTCCCCGAGCCTGCTCCTCGCGCCGCACCCCGGCGCAAGACGACGCCCGCTCCCCCACCCGCCGCAACTCCAGCACCCCTGTCCGCCAGTCGCCTGAGCGCCGAGAACCGCCTCATCGCTCAAACCTGGGAGCATGTCCGAGCCAAGCAGTACGCCAAAGCCCGACAAGTTCTGAACACCCACGCGTCTGAGTTTCCGTCCGGTGTTCTTGCCCCAGAACGCCGCGCGCTGTTGGTCATCGTTGGATGCCTGCAACACCCCGGGTCTGCATCCGGGAAGGCCGATGCCTACGCGGCGACGGGACGCAGCACCCTTCTCACCAAGGTCCGCTCCGCTTGCGACCCAGAAAAAACGACCGAGAAGTGATGGCCGCGGCGACGGGTGAACACCCACGAAGCATGACCTATCGTTTTGCTGACCTTCCCTTGACGGCCCTACTAACGCTCACGTGCTCGCTCCTGCCGGGCTGCGATGCCCCAGAAAAGACCGTCGGCCAGGAGACCGACGGCGGCACTGAATCGGGCTCGGGCTCCTGTGGCGGCGTACTTCCGTGCGGAACGACAGCATCAGACACGGACTCCGGCACCACCGGCGGCAACTCCGAGACCGACCCCGTCATCCCTGAAAACTGCGAGGTGTTTGACAGCATCTTGGACTGCACGGGCCAAGGCTGTGCGTGGCAGGACACCTCCGTCGTATCCAGCGATGGCTCAACCTGCGAGGCCAGTGACGGAGACGGCTACTGCTTCGACCCCGGAACCGGCGACACGCAGGATGGATGCATCGGTGTCTTCTGCAACGGCACCGGTAACGAATACTGGACGCGGGAGATCGCGGATGACACGTGGGAGGTCGTCGCTGGCGACTGCTTCCTACCGATCCCGGCGGGTTTCATCCGCTGCGAGTACGACGGGGGCGACCCGGCGGCCTGCGGGTGTGCCTGCTCGGGGGTGGGGTCCACCCTGCCCGACGGATTCGAGACAATGCTCGGCTCCTCTGGTTGCGCGGACATGACCGTGTACGGGGCGACCCCGGACGGCACGGTCGGGCTGGCACTGACGACGGGCCTCGACTTCGACCCGGTGGCGGACGCGGTCGCAGCCGGCGAGACCACGACGACCACCCACGACGTTGCGGAACTCGCTCGGCTGTCCGTCTACGTGGGCACCAACGTGACGTACCCCGAGTGCAACGACGCGCTGGACAAGTCTGCGTACTCGATCGACGAGGAGTGGGTTGCCACGGCCGGTACCGTCGAGATCGAGATCGAGCCCATCCCCGACGCCATGGAGTTCGAGACCCAGGGCTTCGCCACGGTGACGATCACGGGATTGGAGGTCACGTTCGCGGGGGTGACCGAGACGCTTGGCACGGTCACGTTCGAGGAGGTCAGCGTGGGCTGGCTGCCTGGCTGAGGTTTTGCCCCCTCACACGGCAACGCCGGCGTTTTCACGCCGGCGTTTGCACGGGGTTGAGCCTCGCCTACCCTTCCGAGGACGGCGGGACCCAGGCAGTGTCGACGTTCTCGCCCTCTTCGAACCCGAAGAAGATCCGCATTTGCTTCTTCATGAACTCCTTCCCCTCGTCGGACTGGAGATCCATCTTGTAGGTGTTGATGTAGCGCGGTGAGACCTGCAGCCACTCTTTCCACGCCTGCATGCTGACGTTGTCGAAGATCTGCTGGCCGAACTCGCCGGGGAGCGGCTTGAACGGGAGACCTGGCAGTTCTTGGCCGTGTTTCTTGCAGAGGACGGTGCGGGGTGCGTTCATGATCGAAATCCTTTGAGTGCTTGCGAGGTGGCCGTCTCAGGCTTGGCTGAGGGCTTGGGTGACCACGTCGACGGCGGTGGTCAGTGGGATGCGTTTTTGGGACCGGTCGTCCCGCATGCGCAGGGTGACGCTGCCGTCCTGGAGCGTGTCGTTGTCGACGGTGATCGCGTAGGGCGTACCGATCTCGTCGTGCCGAGCGTAGCGCTTGCCGATGGCGTGTTGCTCGTCGAGCTTGGCGTTGATGCCGGCGGCGTAGAACTTCTGCACGATTTCGCGAGCGAGCTCGGGCATGCCGTCCTTCTTGACCAACGGAAGCACCGCAACTTTGATCGGGGCCAAACGCGGGTGCAGGCGCAGCACCGTGCGGGCGCCCTTGCCATCCGCATCGCCGGGCTCTTCATCGTAGGCGTCGCACAACACCGCGAGCAGGCCGCGGGTGGCTCCAGCAGCGGGCTCGATGACGTGCGGCAGGTAGCGCCACCCGTTCTTGCCGGTTTCGGGGTCCTGTTTTTGGGGGTCGAAGTACTGCAGCTTCTTGCCCGAGCCAGTGGAGTGGGCATTGAGGTCGTAGTCGGTGCGGCTCGCGATGCCCTCGAGCTCGTCCCAGCCCCACGGGAAGGCGTACTCGACGTCGTAGCAGCCATCGCTGTAGTGCGCCTGCTCGTCTTCTTCGTGCTCACGCAGGCGAAGGTTCTCCTCGCGGATGCCCAGGCTCTTCCACCAGTTCAGTCGAGCGTCCTTCCAGTACTGGAGCATCTTCGGCCCTTCGCCGGGCTCGACGAAGTACTCCATCTCCATCTGCTCGAACTCGCAGGAGCGGAAGATGAAGTGCTCGACCTTCACCTCGTTGCGGAAGCTCTTGCCCATCTGTGCGATGCCAAACGGCACCTTCATCCCGGTGCTCTGCTGCACGTTGAGGAAGTTGACGAACATCGCCTGCGCGGTCTCGGGTCGCAGGTAGACGGAACTGTCGTCCATCGTCGCTTCGACCTTGGCCCGCACGGCCTTCTCATCGTCGCCCGCTGCGACCGCGGCCTTGACGGTGTCGATCACCGCGGCGACCGGGTCGACGGGACCCAGCGAGGTGCGGAACATGAGGTTGAACTGACGCTCCTCGGAGAGGAACGGCGAGCTGCAGTTCGTGCAGACGTAGCCGCGCTCGGCCACTGTCGCACCGACCAGCGTCTTGCCGTCGCGCTTGATGTCTTCGGGCGCCCCTTCGTGCAACGCCTGGACCTTCTCGAGCGCTGCCTTGGCGCGTCCCTTGTCGGCCATCGTCATCACGACGGGCGAGCCGGGCTCAGCCTTCGGAGCCTTGTCGGCCCGGAAGCGCTCGCCGCAGACCTTGCAGTCGACCAGCGGGTCGCTGAAGTTCGCGAGGTGCCCGCTGTTCTTCCACACGTCGGAGTGCATGATGATCGACGCGTCGAGGCCGACGATGTCCTCGCGGCTGTGGACCATCGAGCGCCACCACTCGTTCATCAGGTTGCGCTTGAGCTCGACGCCCATCGGGCCGTAGTCGTACGCGCTGCGCAGACCGCCGTAGATCTCGGAGCTCTGAAACACGAAGCCCCGCCGCTTGCACAGCGACACGATTTTCTGCATCCGATCATCGGTGCTCTCGGCCATGTTTGCGGCATAACACGGGCCCGGGCGCCCGCAAACCCGCTCGAGAACGCCGGACTAGGCCGCGGCGTCGGATTGACGGGCGACCAGCTCGCTGTACGCGCCCCGGTTCTCCATGAGCGCGGTGTGGGTGCCAGACTCGACGATGCGGCCGCGCTCGAGCACCACGATGCGGTTGGCATCCCGGACCGTGGACAGGCGGTGGGCGATGACCAATGTGGTTCGGCCAGCCTGGAGCTTCTCGAGCGCCTCCTGGACCAGCCCCTCGCTCATCGCATCGAGGGCGCTGGTGGCCTCGTCGAGGATCAGGACCTTGGGGTCTCGCAGAATCGCCCGCGCGATCGACACGCGCTGTCGCTGGCCGCCGGAGAGCTGAACACCGCGCTCGCCGACCTTGGTGTCGTAGCCGTCGGGAAACTCTCGAATGAAGCCATCGGCGTTGGCCATCGTCGCCGCGCGCTCGATGTCCGCGTCGGAGGCTGTGAGGTCGCCGTAGCGGATGTTGTCGCGGATGGTGCCGGAGAACAGGATTGGCTCCTGAGAGACCACCGCCATCCGCCCGCGAAGGTCCTCGAGCGCGACATCCCGCACGTTGATACCGTCGAGCGTGATCGACCCCTGCGTGGTGTCGTACATGCGCTGGAGCAGTCGCGCGAGGGTGGTTTTTCCGGAGCCGCTGCTGCCGACGAGCGCACAGGTTTCGCCGGGCTCGATCTGCAGAGACACACCTTCGAGCACGGCGGCGTCTCGGTCACCGTAGGTGAAGCTGACGTCGTCGAATACGACGTGCCCCTTCACATGCTCGAGTGACACGGGCGAGTCGGGCTCGACGAGGTCCGAGTGCGTGTCGAGAATCTCAAACAGACGTGCGCTCGCCCCCAGCGCAGCTTGAAGGCGGGCCCAGATGCCTGCGACGGCGCCGACGGAGCCCGCGACCATCATCGTATAGAGCATGAACTCGGTGAGGTCGCCCGGCGAGATCGCATTCGTCGCGACCATCCGGCCGCCCAGGAAGAAGATGCCCGCGATGGCCGAGAACGCGAGAAAGCTGCTCAGGCTCATGAACCACGCGCCCGCCAGCACCCGCTTGATGAACAGGTCGAAGCTGCGCGCCACCGACTGCCCATAGCGTTTCACCTCGAAGTCTTCGCGGGTGAACGCTTGCACGGTCTCGATGCCCGCGATGCCCTCGCCCAGCTCGGCGTTGGCCTGGGCCAGCTCGTCTTGTGCCTTGCGTGCCAGCAGGCGGATTTTACGGCCGAAGTAGACCGTCGCAACCGCAAGGGGCGGGACGACGGCCAGCATCACCAACGTCAGCTGAAGGTTGGTGTACAGGAGGATCGAGATCCCGCCGATGAGCGTCAGCGCATTGCGGGCGGCCATGGAGACATCGGAGCTGACGGTGCCGTGTACCTTGCCGACGTCCTCCGCCAATCTCGAGAGCAGCTCGCCGGTCCGTTTCTGATGGAAGTAGGTCTGGGAGAGCGTGACCAGGTGGCGGTAGAGCTGGACCCGCAGGTCGGCCACGACGCGCTCACCGACCCACGACACCATGTAGTGCCGGAAGAAGACGAACACAGCCTGCACGGCGAAGATGCCGACCAACGTGAGGCTGTGTTGAGACAGCGCGGTGACGTCCTTGTCCTTGAAGGCCGCGTCGATGACGTCGCCGAAGTACGCCGGGTAGAGCAGCCCCAGTCCGCTGCCGATCGTCAGACAAACCAGTGCGACGAGCAAACGACCGCGGTATGGCCACGCGTACCCAAGCAGACGCCGCGCACGGGCTCCCACGGGCATTTTGTCGACGTGCTCAGTCGTAGACTCGGCCATCTGGGGACGCTAGCACGGCCCCAGGCGCCATCTGACCGGCAGTTCGGGAACCTCCTGGCTTCCGGGCGGTCTCCCTCCTCGTGTGGGCACGGGCGATCGGGTGGGGTGGCTGGGCCCCCCAGCGAGGTACGGTGCGCCCATGTCTGTGTTCCACGATTTCGAGATGGAGTCGATCACCGGAGACTCGGTGAAGTTCGACCAGTTCGCCGGCAAGGCCGCCCTCATCGTCAACGTCGCGAGTCAGTGAGGCCTCACCGGTCAGTACGCAGGTCTGCGTACGCTGCACGAGAGCCGCGGCGATCTCAACGTCCTCGCCTTTCCCTGCAACCAGTTCGGCAAGCAGGAGCCCGGCACCAACGCCGAGATTCTAGAGTTCGCCCAGTCGAAGTTTGGCGCGAACTTCCCGATGTTCGCCAAGATCGAGGTCAACGGAGACGGCGCGGCACCGCTGTATCAGTTCCTGCGCGACGCCGCGCCCCGGGAAGACGGGGTCACCGACATCAGCTGGAACTTCGCGAAGTTCCTCGTCGACGGCAGCGGGAACGTGGTCAAGCGGTACTCGCCCAAGACCACGCCTGAGGAGATTGCAGCGGACCTCGACGCAGCGTTGGGCTAGCCCGCGTCCGGGCTGCTGCCGACGCGAAGGCGAAACCGGTATAAGGAAATCGTGTCGGCCATCGCCCTTCGCGACAAGCTCTCCGCTCTGGTTGGAACGTTCACGGTTCGCGAGACGCTCGAACCGTCGCCTTCCATGCCCGATGGGGGCACGGCCACCGCCACGTCCGTCACCCGGATGGACTGTGCAGGACGCTTTGCGGTCACCGACTACACACAACTCGAACACGGTGAAGTCGTGTTCGCGGGCCACGGCGTGTACGGATACGATCCGCACGAAGACTGCTACACGATGTACTGGTTCGACTCCGCAACGCCGGGCGGTTTTGTGAACGTGGCTCGCGGTTCTTGGCAGGACGACACGCTCACTTTCGTCAGGGAGAGTGGGGAGGGTTGGGGACGCTACACCTACAAGTTCGCGGATGGCGGCTACGCCTTCCGACTCGAGCGCTCGAGCGACGGTCAGGAGTGGTCGACACTGATGAGCAGTGTCTACACGCCCGTCCCCTGAGCAGTGGCACAAGCCGCATCCACTTCCAGGTATCCTGTGGCATGCGCTGGAGCATCCTGCGGACGACCCTCGTCTTGACCGGCTGCTTCGATCCCAACGACCCGGCGGGCGGAGAGCCGGGGCTGGGCAACAGTTCGAGTGGGTCGACTTCCGGCACTGCGTCGGGCAGCACCAATCCGACGGACTCAACGGACCCCTCCACAACATCGGGCGGCACGGATCCCACGGACCCCAGCGGCGATACAGACGAACCGGCCGAGTGTACGTGCGCGATCGCGGCACCCAACAACTGGACCGGCCCTGTGGTGGTCGCGCGAGGATCCGAGCTCCCCGAGTGCGTGGGCGCGTTCACGGGCTCCCAGCTCGACGCGCTGATCGACATCGCAGGCGATCCGGCGACTTGCGACTGCAGCTGCGGAGCCGCGGACATGGACTGCGGGAACCTGACCCTGCTGTACCGGCAATCGTGTGGACAGCCGATCACCACCGAGGTCTGTGCGTCGCCCGTCCAGGCGTCCACGACTGCCCTCCCGCGTACCCAGAGCAACAGCTCACGTTCGGCAGCATCGCCGACTCGCGCGGATGCACCGACCGCGACTGCGCCCCCGAAGGCGCCTTCGAGTGCAGCTCAACCCTCCAGCTCTACTCCGGCGACGATTGCGGTACACCGACGGGCACCGTCGAAACGGACCAGTGTGTCGCATCCTGGGCGTCCTTTGAGTTTGCCGCGCCCACGATCACCGGCTCGTGCACCCCGAACGTCCCCGACCCCGACCCCGACGGAGAGATCGGCGGATCCGAGCCGACGACGCTGTGCTGCAACTGAGCGGGCTACGTTCAGTCGACCGCAGCTGACGGCGGAACCAGAGGAGAATCCACGACAGGTTCATACTCCGGCGCGTTGACCCACGGATCGAGGCCCTCGAACGGCAGCGGATGCCCGCGACAGCGGACCGGCGGACCGAAACAGCCCGGTCGTTCCAAGGCGTCCAGAATCCCGGACACCTGTCTGCGCGCTGAGCCGGTGATTGACGGACGACTGCGGATGCAGAAGTCTGCTTCTCATGCGAAGCAGCGCCCTCGTTCTCGCCGCAACCGTCCTGACGGCTTGTTTCTCTCCCGAGGTCGACCCGAACGCGAATGCGGAGGGCTCAGGTTCCGAAGGAAGCACCAGCGGGGCTGGGAGCTCCGGTGGGGGCTTGGAGACGTCGACGACCGCGAACGACACCGAGACCAGCGGCGACCCCGACACCACGGTCGGAGAAACGCAGACAAACACGACCGACCCGAACGACGCCGCGCCCGTCGTCGAGGCCTTCACGGTCAACGGGTCTACCCAGCCCGCCGAGGTCGACGAGGGCGGCACCATCACGTTCGAGGCCGAGGCAACTGACGACGTTGGAGTCGCGGGTGTCGAGTTCTTCGACGGGGAGACGTCACTCGGCGTGGTTGACGCCGCGCCGTACGAGCTTGAGTTGCCGATCTCCAGTGCGGACTCTGGGAGTCACACCTATCGGGCCGTCGCGACGGATACGGTCGGACAGACCGGGGAGTCGGGCGAGGTCGTGCTCTCGGTGAATATCGTCGGCGGGGAGGTGTTGTTCCTCCGCGAAGACCTCTTTGGCAGCTCGTCCGACATCACCGGGCAAGGGGTCGGCATCGGGCTCACGGAGGCGGGCCGCGTCATCGTGACGGGGCGGTTATCAGAAGTCGTCGCCGGTCGGGTCATCGCTTTCAACGACGATCTCAGCACGCTGTGGATCGAGACCGACATCGACCCAACTCGCGCGGCGGTCGTCGACTTGGGTGATCAGATTCTCACATCGAGCTGGGTCGACGGTTCCTGGTCGTACGAGTCCCGAGACCTCGCTTCATCAGACGTGGTCGACGACCTCGTACTCGCCGTCCCTGCGGGTGATCTTCTCACCCAACTTGTCGGGTCTCGAGCCTCGCTCGGAGGAGATGGCGTCGTGGTCACCACCGCAACGAATCAGGTCGCCACCTACTCAGAATCGCTCTCCGGACCGGCTTGGACCGCAGGTCTGATCGGCGACGCCATTGTCGTCGATTTGGACCCACTCCCGGACGGCGCGGTCGTCCTATCTTTTGGCACCGGAAACACGGGAACAACCTGTTCCGGAGACTCAACGTCCTGCCTCCGCAAACTCAACTCCGATGGCACCACGGCGTGGACAATCCCCAGCACAGGTGGCGCCACGACGACCAGTCCGGCGGGTTCCGTTCTCGTGGCAACTGCGCGATCCGAAGGAGGATTTGAACTGCAAGCGGTCGACAACGACGGAGTCTCTGAGGGGCCGGCAGAGGTCCTCGACGCTGGCCGGATGTACCTGGAACTCGCTGACATCGCGGACGATGGAAGCGGCGGTTTCGTCGTCAGCGCGACGGTGGGCGCCTCCCAAAGCCCCGACGCTCTCGTTTCACGGTACGGCCCGAACGCAGCCCTGCTGTGGGACCAACAGGACATCACCGCCGGCACCTCCCGAGCTTTTGGGCTCGCGGTCTCGGACGATGCCGTCTTTGTCTGCGGCATCGATGATCTCGACATCGAGCCGCTCTTCACCAACGGACAGGCGTTCGCCGCGAAGCTCAGGCGCTAACCGACCCGCGTCGGAGACAAGTCCTGTGGGTGGCGAGGGACAGGCTCGGGGCGGACGTACCAACGTTGGTGTTCCGAGAGGCGTCCAGGATCCCGGACACCTGTCTATGCGCGGAGACGATGTTTGACGCGCGGCTGTGGATACAGAAGTCTGCTTCTCATGCGAAGCAGCGCCCTCGTTCTCGCCGCGACCTTCCTGACGGCCTGTTTTTCTCCCGAGGTCGATCCCAATGCGAGTGCACAGGGCTCGGGTAGTGCGGGAAGCAGTGGCGGCGTTGGAAGCTCCGGCGTAGGGTTGGAGACGTCGACAACCGCGAACGAAACCGAGACCAGCGGCGACCCCGACACGACCGTCGGAGATACGCAGACGAACACGACCGACCCCAACGACGCCGCGCCCGTCGTAGAGGCATTCACGGTCAACGCATCCACCGAGCCCGCCGAGGTGAGCGAGGGCGGCACCATCTCGCTCGAGGCCGACGCCAGCGACGACGTTGGGGTGGCAGGTGTGGAGTTCTTCGACGGCGAGACTTCGCTCGGGCTTGTTCAGGACGCGCCCTACGAACTTGAGTTGCTCGTCTCAAGTGCGGATTCTGGAAGTCATACCTATCGGGCTGTCGCGACCGATACCGTCGGCCAGACCGGGGAGTCGGAGGAGGTCACGCTGTCGGTGAACATCGTGGGCGGCGTGATCGAGATCCTTCGTGAGGAATTGTTCCGAGGATATGATTTTCTGACGTTCGCCAATGGTGGTCTAGACGTAGCGATGGACGACCGTGTTTTTCTGACAGCAATCGACGCCGAGCTAGAGGAGACGCGAGCGATGGGGTTCAACGATGGTCTCAGCCAGCTGTGGTCTCGGACCTACCCCGAGCTGGCACCAGGCGCGCCCGTTTCGGTCGCGGGACGGCTGTTCATGGGGGCGACGGACAACGACGCGTTGGAGTTGTCCTTCCGGGAACTGTCTATCGAAGACGGAACCGAGGCTGCGGTTCTCCTTCTGGAAACGAGCGCAAGCTCGGGCAGCGAACTCGCGAACTACGGGCGGGTTGGAAGATCTGGAGAGCACTTGGTCGTGAACGGCTCCCTCCTGCACATGGCTGCCTATCCGGTGGACCTCAGCGAAAGCACTTGGCTGGCGAACCTCGGAGCGTTCAACGACATCACCGACTACGGCCAGTTCACATTCGTCGCGTTCGGCGACAGCGCAGGGCCGGATTGCGCAAGTGGATCGAAGTTTTGTGCAAGACGCTACGATAGCGACGGCCAGGTGAACTGGACCGCCGGGCTCGGCGCCACCGAGGCGCCCGCGTGGCTCGCAGCACACCCGGACGGTGGAGCCTACGCGGTGAAGGGGGTCGATCAGCCGGGCTACGAGGTCGTGCGAATCCACCCAGATGGTTCAGTGGAACCCCTCGTCACGCTCGGCCCTGACGAGGGTCACCACATCACTTCCGCGCATGCTGACGGTCATGGAGGGCTGGTCGTGTCCGGAGCCACCGGAAGCTACGCCAGTGGTCAAGCCTTTGTCACCCGTATAGCGGAAGACGGGGCCGTGCTCTGGGACCAACGCCAGTTCGTCGGAAACGGGGCCGACTCAGCTGCCCTGGACGTCGCGGTCAGCGGCCCCTCGGTTTTCGTCTATGGAACGGCCAACAACGCCTCAAACTTCCTGACCTTCTCGGGAGATGCTTGGGTCGCCCGGCTCAGCTTGTGACGCCCACAACATCGGCCGACGCTCGAAATGGCCTCAAGCCCCATTGCGGCTGCATCGGGCAAGAGCACGTCCCCGTTGCCGAGCGGCGAGAGCGGAAACCTCGTCTGCGGTCAAGACAAGGTCTCCGCCGCCCGCGCTCGCCCTCAGTAGAGTGGGCAGCCTCGACAGCGTGTCCCCGCAATCGACTTGCCCGCAGGCCGTGACCCAGGTTGGCACCGACGGTGGGCGTGCTAGCCACGGAGCTAGACTGTGCGCCACACACGGAGGACGCACTCTCCCAGGGCCCGGCACGGCCTCAGCTAGGCGCCAGTCCACTCCGTCGCCACGGCAGTGAACGACAGGTGGAACACCCAGCCATCCCCGTCCTGGTCTTCGGCGCGAAGAAGGTCCACGAGCGGGATCTCTTGGCCCATGAAGTCGACGGTAATGGCCGCCGCATCCTCGGTCGACACGAAGCCTTCGATGTTCCCACCCACAAGGTTGCCGGCAGGGTTTCCGACATACGTGGCAGCAACCGTTGCATCCGTCAGCGGGAGGCCGAACAGCCCGGCTTGGATCTCGATGCTCGCAAACTCGGCTGAGAAGCACGGACCAGCGGTTGGGGTCGGCTCAGTGCCGTCGGCACTCAGGTTCCCCGCATCGGCCGAGTAGCATTCCCCCGCGCTCGAGTTGTAGGTCGAGTCGGCCGACGTCGTGTCGGCGAGAACATCACAGGTGGACGACTCCTCGGGAGCGGTGCACGTCGCGTTTACGAACTGAAACGCTTCGTTGGCACCATCAGCTTGGTCGAGCGGTTGAAAACGAACCACGAAGCCCAGATCTAGATCTCCGTCTTCGTCCTCATCCGTCGTGAGGCTCGTGTTCAATGCCCCATTGGCAGCGTCGGTCACGGCGATCACACCGTTGAGAAACACAGGAGGATCGAGCAAGTTAATCGAGTTCACCCGGAAGTCCGCGTCCATCGGCACTGCGCCCGTCGTGTCACCTTCGGTCTCACCCGTCGGGTCCGTCGTCTCACTCCCCGTATCCGGATCCGTCGCGTCCGTCGTGCTGCTCGATCCAGTCGTCGGCGTGTCGGTGGTCGGGCCATCCGTCGTGGCGGAGTCGGTCGTTGGCGTACCGGTCGTCGGCGTCCCCGTGGAGGAATCGGTGTCCGTGTCGCCTCCTCCGCCGCCGGAGTCATCACCACACGCGGTCAAACCAAGGCCAAGCGACAAGGAAACGAGAAGGGTCAAGGAGGCTCGAGACATGCCGGGAACTATACAGGCAGGCGGGTCCGGACAAAAAAGTGGGGCGAGGCGTCCATGTGGCGGGCGAGCTGGTAGCGTCCCCGGCCGTGGCCCTATCGCTGTGCATGTCGCTCGCTTTGGCGCTTCAGCCCCCTGTGGCTCCACCTGGAGCCGATTCAGACGCGCAGGTCGCGGTCGCCGATCCCCTGGACCGGGACTATGAAGGCCCTCGCTCGGTCCGTCCTCCCGAGTCCGGGCTCGCACAACAGGCGAGCGAACCCACACCTCCGGCGCCAGTCCGCCTGAGCGCAAAGAGGTCGGACGCGGACGGAAGCCTGCCGCTCGGACGCTTCGTCGACATTCAGGGCTACCCGCCGCGCGCCGATGCGGCCGCACGAAAGCTCGCACCTCCGCGCACCCTCGTCACGTTCGATGGGCCGTTGCCCGCCGAGCAAGCCGTCCACCGAGCCAAAGCCCGCGCCGTCACGTTCCGACCGGGACTCCAGGTCCGCAGCCGGTTGGGTGCTGCGAGCCCGGTTCGCGTCGACGCTGAGGGCAACCGGGTCGGCGAAGGACTGACCGTCGGCGGCCGGGTGCGCTGGAAACCGGAGTTGGGGCTCGGCAAGGACGACAGCGTCCGCATCGTCGGGATGCTCGACCTCGCGAACGGTCGGTGGGCGCCCACGTCCTTTAGCGATCCGGTCCTGCGCGACATCGTCGAGCGCGGACAGTCCCCGGTCGCGACCGACCTTCGTGCCATCGACCCCCGCGAGCTCTACCTACAGTGGACCTCGAAGTACGGACAACTTCGGCTCGGCCAGATGGCGTTCGGGTGGGGCGAAGGGCTGGTGTCCAACGACGGCAACAACATGGATCGCTTTGGCGACATGAAGTTCGGCAACGATGGGGACGGCAGCATCGTCGAGCGCATTCTGTTCGCCAGCAAGCCGCTCGCAAATACGCACACGGCCGCCCGTGACCTCATCATCGGACTCGGGGGCGACCTCGTGTTTCGCGACCCCAACGCGAACCTCATCGAAGGTGACCTTGCAGGACAGGGTATCTTGCTCGTCCGCTGGGAGCCACGCCGCAGTCCCGGGGCCTACGTGGGCGGCTACATCGCGTACCGTGGCCAGAAAAGCGCAGACGATGGCGACATCAGACGGGGAGACGATCGTCTGGAGGTTGTCGTCGCCGACCTCGCAGGCCGCGGATACCGCTACCTCAACCCCAAGCTCGCACTTCTCGGAGCGTTCGAAGGCGCCCTGATCACGGGCCGAACAACCTTCCTACGCGGAGAGCACGACGAACACCGGGTCCTTCAAGGAGGCGTGGCCGCGCGCGGGTACATCGGCAACCCGGTGGGATGGCTCGCGGGCCTCGACGCGGGCTGGTTCAGCGGCGACAACGATCCCGACGACAACCAGCACAGCAGCTTCAACGCTGCGCCGGGCTACACCGCAGGCTTGCTCCTGTTCCCGTACGTCCGCGGTTGGCAGACCGCACGCTCGGCGAGGCGCGCCGAGGACCCGCTCCTCTCAGGGCAGCCAGCCGCCGGCGCGCAGTACCTGCCCAGCGAGGGTCGTGTCGGCAACGTCCTGTTCGCTCACCCCAAGGCGCGCTGGTCGTTCGCCGAACGGTTCGAAGTGTGGGGCGGCCCGCTGCTCGCCGCGGCATCCTCCAAGATGCTCGATCCGGTGTCCGCCCGTCTCGCCGGCGGAGCCCCGACCAACGCATTCGAAGCCGAGGTGCGCTCCCGGCTCTTGGCCACCGAGTTGGATCTCGGGCTGCGTACCCACTACGGGTTCCGGAATTTCTGGATGCAAGCGGGGGTGCAGGGCGGCGTATTGTTTCCCGGCGCGGCACTGGGCGACACGAGCGAGAACCGCGAAGATCCGATCTACGGGGGCTGGTTCCGCCTCGAACTCCGCTATTGATCGTGCGGGTGACCCCACGGGGCCTGGGACAAACCTGGTAGAAGTATCCGGTGCAGGTCTACACCAAGATCCTGATCGGGATGCTCGTCGGCGCCATCGTGGGGCTGACGCTTGGTCCGAACTCGTCCCTGCTCGAGGCCGACCTCTACAAGGTCACCTCCTGGGACCGGCTCGAGCTGCAGGTCGACAAGGACGACCCGAGCACGGCCCTACGCCTGCCCGCGAAGCCGAAGAGTCCGAACGGGAAGGCAACCAAGCCCAAGGCGCTGCGACTGCAGATCCTCGAGACCCAGGACGCCGAGCTCACCGACAAGAACGGCGACTCGGAGACCCTGCCGGCATGGTCCAAGGTCAACCTCCCGATCACCAACCAGCTCCTGCTCCGAGACAAGACCGGGGACGTGCTGAAGGCGCTCGGCGATCCGGAGGTCGGCGACACGGTCCCGCTGTGGGTAAAGCACAAGCACACCGAGCTCGAAAGCGGCGGATTCACCGTCTGGCCGATTCCGATCAGTGATTTTGGCGACACCCTCATCAGCTGGATGAACCCGGTCGGCGACGCGTTCATGCGGCTGATCAAGATGGTCATCGTCCCGCTCGTCTTCGCCTCGCTGCTCGTCGGCGTCGCGAGCCTGGGCGACATCCGCAAGCTGGGTCGCATGGGTCTGAGAACGCTGGGCCTGTACATGGCCACGACGGCCGCCGCCGTCTCGATCGGGCTGGGGGTCGCGCACCTGATCAATCCGGGTTCATTTATCGATGAACGCAGTCGGGTTGCCTTACAAGCGCAGTTCGAAGGGGCGGCAGGGAGCACCGCCGACGCAGCCGCCGAGGCGCCGTCCACCATCGAGAACCTGCTCAACATCATCCCCGGCAACCCCGTCGAGTCCCTGGTGTCCGGGAACATGCTGCAGGTGATCTTCTTCGCAGTTCTGCTCGGCGTTGCGCTCACCTTCCTAGACAACAAGAACGGTCAGCCTGTGGTCACGTTGATGGACCGCGTCCAGAACGCGATGGTGGTCATCATCCACATCGTGATGAAGATCGCCCCCTACGGCGTCGCGGCCCTCGTCGCCGAGGTCGTCGGTACCAGCGGCTTCTCGGTCCTCAAGGGCCTGTTCGTCTACGGACTGACCGTCCTGGTCGGCCTCGCCCTGCACGGGGCCATCGTCTACGGACTCATCGTCAAATACTTGGCCAAGCTCCCCATCCCGGGGTTCCTGCGGGCGGCACGTCCAGCTCAGCTGATCGCCTTCTCCACGTCCTCCTCCTCCGCCGCGCTTCCCGTCAGCATGGAGTGCGCCGAGGAAAACCTGGGCGTCAGCAACCCCGTCGCCAGCTTCGTCATCCCGCTGGGCTCCACCGTCAACATGGACGGCACCGCGCTGTACCAGGGCGTGGCCGCGATCTTCATCGCGCAGGTGTTCCAGATGGATCTCTCGTTCGGCGACCAGGTCGGCATCGTCGCAACCGCCACGATGGCCTCCGTCGGGGCCGCCGGAGTCCCGGGCGCTGGCATGGTCACCCTCGCCATGGTCCTCACAGCGACAGGCATCCCAACCGTCGGCGTCGCGCTCATCTTGGGCATGGACCGACTGCTCGACATGTTCCGGACCGGGCTCAACGTCACCGGAGACCTCGCCGTCACCGCCGCCATCGCTCGAAACGAGGGCGACGACCTCCGGGTTCTCACCAAGGGCGAGGACAAAGAAGACGCCAAACGAGGCTTCGAGCGCCGCCTCGACGGTGGCCAAGAACCCATCGAACCCGAGTGACCGGCCGAGAGGTTCGGCACCAAGCGTCGCTTGGCCGCGGCCCCGTACGAGCCGCAAGGCGAGCGTTTCGGGTGAAGCGAAGGCAGCTTTGCTGCCGCAGCGAGGGGGCTTTTTGAAAGCCCCCTGTATGGACTAATTCAGCGAGACCTTGGGCGTCTCGTCGAGTGGAGCTTCGTCCGCGTAGACCGGTGCGGCGTGGTGATGCACGATCCGCCACTGCCCGTCTTCACGGACGAACACATTGGTCGCAAGTAGCTTGTGGGGCCCCACCAACTCCTTGCAGATCACCACCCCCATGTCGCCGATGACCTTGGTGTTCGGGTCAGCGCACGAAACCTCCGGCGCCTCGCCGCCGGGGAGGTCGCCCAGGATCGCCCGCCAGCTCTTCATGATGTCGCCGCGGTCCTCGAGCGCCGGCCATCCCGGATGGATGCAAGTCACGGACGTCTCGCGCGCCCACATCGTGTCCATCGCCCCCAGGTCCTGGCGCGCGAACGCGTCGTAGAAGCGGACGTTGGCCTCCTCGAGCAGCTGTTGGTCATCCACGGAGCGGCCGTGATAGCAGGCGTCTCCCGAGCGCGCCACGCCTTGACACGGACACCGCCGCCAGGGGCGCCAGGACCACGTTCTCGGCCATCGGAGCGTGTTAGCGTGGCGGCATGAAGCATGCGGTTTGCTGTGGATTGGTTGCCCTCGTTGGGCTCGGTTGTCCCGCCTCCGAGTCCGATGAGCCTGGTCCTTCCGGCACTGGAACGGGCGAGGGGTCGAGCACAGGGACCGACTCGAGCATCGGCGCAACGACCGGGTCCTCCGAGACCGGCATCACGCCCGCGGACTCCTCAACCGGCGGACCGACGGGTCCGATCCCAGCATCGGGGATCTCCGTCGACTGGGTCGAAGCCAACCAGGCCGTCGGCGTCCGCATCGGCGAAGCCGGGGGCGGCGTTGGTGCATCGGGTCGGACCTCTCCGCTGATCGCCAACCGCATCACCTTGGTGCGCGCATTCTGGGAGATCGCAGACGACTGGACGCCACGCGAGATCCGGGCCGAGTTCACGGTCAACTATCCCGACGGCACCAGCGACACCAAGACCGACCAGAAGATAGTCGAGGGGCCCAGCTTCATCGGCAACCTGGGGGAGTCGTTCTACTGGGGCCTGATGGCCGACGAAACCCTGCCGGGGATGACCTATCACATCGAGTTGTTCGAAACCGACGAGGCCTTCGCCGATGACGCGGTGACGGATCCGCCCCGGCTTCCCGACGATGGCTCAGAGGCGTTCGTCGGCATCGAAGAGAGCTTCCAGCTGCTCAAGGTCGTGATCGTCCCGTTCAACTACGACTTCGGGGAGTGCACCCGTGAGCCCGACCTGTCCGAGTCGACCATGCAGCTCTTCTACGACTACATGTACATGATGATGCCGGTCGACTCGCTCGAGATCGAGATTCAGCCGAACGTCGACTGGGATGGCGAACTCACCAGCTTCGTTCCGATCAACCAGCACATGGCGGGGCTGCGGGTCGACGATGAGGCCGACCCCGAGGTTTTCTACTATGGCCTGGTCGACGTTTGCTCGGGGGGCTTGGGCGGCGCTGGAGGTCTCGCCAACGGGATCCCCAGTGATCCCACCAGCCCCGACGTTGCATACCAACGCGTCTCCTCGGGACTCTCGCTGCCGGGCAACCCCGAGTTCTCCGCCGATACCTTCGTGCACGAGGTCGGTCACAGCCTCGGACGCCGCCATGTCGCCTGTAGTGGCGAAGAAGGCGGGCCCGACATCACCTACCCGATCGAAGGTGGCGCTCTGGGCGAGTGGGGCTTTGGCGTCATCGACTTCCAGCTCCGGCACCCGACCGTCTACAAGGACTACATGACCTACTGCAACCCGGCCTGGGTCAGCACGTGGGGTCTCAACAAGGTGTTCCCGGTCATCCGGACCCTCAGCATGTGGGACGAGGATTTCCCTGGTGCCGACTCCGTGCGTCCGACCCCCAAGGCGGGCTCGGTCCTCATTGGCAACCTCCTGCCCGACGGATCCGAGTCTTGGTACACCTCTGTGGGTCGGATCGGCTCCGCCGAGCGAAGTTCGACCACCACGATCGAGTTTCAGACGCCAGCGGGACCCTCGGTTCACAAGACCCGCGTCACAGAACTACCCGACGGCGGGGGCAGCATGATCGTGGCGGAGCTGCCCGTGGGCTTCGATCAGATCAGTGCGATCACGCGCCTGGAGGGGACGAAGCGGCTCTCGGTCGAGCGATCCGCGGTCCGCGCCCACGCCAAGACTCGCTGACGGCATCTGCCGACATTGAGTAGACTGGCCGCGCAGGGATGGACCCCTATTTCGACGCGGTCACGGCGGAGCTTCGCGGCTTCGACCTCGGCGACGACGACGAGCTTTTGGGAGAGCTCGTCCGGCGTCGTGCCCAGACGACGAAGGCCATGGGCTTCGCCGACTGGATGCTGCTCGGTGTTTTGATGCATCGCGCCGGCGCGGACGAGGAGGCGCTGTCCTGTTTCGAGGAGGCCAGCTCGATGGGCATGCATGTGCCGTTGTCTCGGTACCTGCAGGCGCAGTTGTTCCTCGATCGCGGACAAGCCGACGATGCAGAAGCGCTGCTCGACATCGCCGAAGAACATAACGAGAACGATCCCGCGGTCCCCCCGGCCGAGTTGATGCACGCGCGGGGCTCGGTGGCCCTGTCGCGAGGCAACACCGAAGACGCGCTGTCGTACTACGCGGCTGCGCTTCGCGTCGATGGCAACAACTCTGCCCGTTGGCTCGACCTCGCCAACTTGTGCCGCGCGCTCGGACGACTCGAAGATGCCTGCGAGGCTGCCCGTGCCGCGACGGAGGTCGACCCCGATCTCGAGCCGGCGCACTTCAGCCTCGCTTGTGCAGCGGCCGAAGCCGGCGAGGATGCAATCGCTCTCGACGCGTTGCGCAGAGCCTTCGATCTCGCACCACAGCGGCGTGACAGCGTCGCCGAGTCCCCCGAGTTCGAGCGATTCCACGACGATCCCGTGTTCCAAGGATTGTTCGCGGACGACACCCCGCCGGCGGTCGACCCCGACCTCTCCTGGCTCGACGTCTTTCCCACGTGGCTGCAGGTTCTTCGCAGCGACCCTCTCCTGCCGGTAGCTGGCGTCGAGTGGCTCGACGGTGCGCAGAGCCAGCAGCGCTCCGAGGCACTGCGCGAGCTGTACGACGGTGCGGGCCCGGCCGGCGTGACCCATACCAAGGCCACGCTCCGGCTCGCGCACAAGCAGGTCCGGCGGGCCCGTGTTGTGGCACGGGGGCCAAGCACGGTACGGCGCGATGGCGCCGAGGAATCATCGTGGTTCATCGTCGATGAACAGGAACCCACCCGTCTGTTCATCGCCCTGACGAGCGACTACCCGCCGTTCCTCTGGCTCGATGCTGGAGCGGCGCAGCAGTCGGTCCAGGACACGCTCGCCGAGTATTTTCCAGCACCCGAACGCGACCGACGCCGCCTCCGCGCGCGGGCCCGTGGCTTCCTTGGGTATCGCGGCCGCTTTGGTGTCACCAGTCCCAGCGGCGAACTCGTACCCGGCGACGAGCTCGGCCTCGATCATCACTTCGCACTGTGTCCATTCGTCGAACCCGGCTCGTGGGGCAGCGCGTACTCCGACGACCCGTGGCCCGAGCACGTCCCCGAACAGCCGAACTCGCTGCCTCACTTCGAGCGCCGACAGCGGGAGAGCAACCGCCAGGCAGACGGCTCGATCTGGGCCCGCACCCGCCGCACTCGCCACAGCCGCAGCTACCTCTCGTTCGAGCTGCACCACGACGATGTTTTCGTCATCGACGTTCGCTACAGCCCGGCTCGACAAACGGCAGTCGTGGAGCGCATGAATCACCACTTCGGCTGCGACTACCCGGTCGACATGCCGGTCGACGTCATCGCCGCGCTCCTGGGCTTTGGCTTCGACAGCGCCCGAGACCTGCAAAACGAGCTCGAAGTCACGTCCGACCCCCAAGCGCTGGCGGGCCTTCTCTCCCTGTTGTCCGCGCTTCGGCACAGCGACCTTTCGATGTTCCGCACCTTCCGGCGCTACATGGATCATCCCGATTCAGGGGTGCGCACCACGTTGTGGAACATCTTCGCGGCCTACAACTTCGAGTCACTGCTCGAAGAGGCGCTGCTCATCGAGGAGGACCCCAAGGTTCTCGAGCAGCTCCGCTCTCTGCTCGACGAGGGCATCCCGATCCTCACCCACGACGATGACGACCACCTCGGCGACGCGGAGGCTGCCTCGTGAGCGAGGACGACACGCTGGTCTTTCGTGAGTCCGTCGATCGCGACCGGATCGTCGCCTTCGCGCGGAGGTTGGGCTGGTCGGCGTCCGGCGACGTTCAGCGCGGGCACTTCGTCCTGGCGAGCGAGCGGTTCACGACCTCGGACGGTACGACGATCGAGTACCTCGAAGACCACACCGGCGACGTCCGCTTCGTTCAGCTCTCGGGACCGAGTCAGGCTTCCGTCGCTTCGATCCTGCGCGAGTCCCTGCCCTGCTACGAAGCCCGCGAGCTGCTGAAGACGCTTCCGGAGTGCAAGGAGCCGATCGAGTGGCTTCGCGGCTTGTCTCGATTGGCGGTCTATCGGCCCAAGCAGACCAACACCCTGTACCTGTCGTTGTGGTCGCGGGCGCTCAACCACGCGGACGCGGCGGTCCGTCGGGCGGCGGTCCGAACCTGCTACGGATGCACCTGGCCCGAGCTGCTCCCGCTGGTGCTCGGTCGCATCGCCGTGGAACGCGAGATCAAGCGCCCGCTTCAGGCGCTGGCGCGTCACCTCGAGAGCGGTGCGGCCGGAGCCGTTACCACTCGTCCTTCGGCTTGAGCTCGCCGTCCTGCGTCAGCGTCATATAGAAGCGGGGCATCCAGTCCTCGGGGATGGCTTGGCGCTTGGCCCATCCCTCGAACTTCTCGCGGTCCTTCTTGCAGAACCCCGCGAACACGAAGTGGAGGACCTCGGCGGGGTTGTTGACCGCCTTGAGGAAAGCCCCCCAGTCGCCGGCGAAGTGCTTGTTCACCTCACCTTGGATGTCCGCGTACGACCCCGCTTCGGTCTCTTCCGGCATCTCGCCCATGCCGCGACCCTATCACGTCAACCGCGTTGCATTCGCAGCCAGCGGAGCACGATCAGGTGCCCACACAGCGCACCCGAGACGCAGATCGGCACGATCCAAACGGTGGGGGCATAGCCCGCGAGTTGGACCGGCGGCCCCTCGAAGTACTGCCGAAACGGCAGCGGAGACGAGAGCACGGCCAACGAGATCACGCGCAGCAACAGCCCAAGCCCGACCACCGTGTACGCGGCGATCGCCCACCGCGGAGCGTTGCCCTTCCACGCCCACAGCGCGACGGGAATCGCCAGGATGCCGGACAGGATGTCGAAGTTGCGACCCGCGTACGTCATCGTCACTGGAAGGACGCCCTCCACGTACCACTGATGCAGTATGAGTTCGAGCGGTAGACGGAACACCTGAAACCCAACCAGCGCCGCGATTGGTAGATGGCGAGCCAGCCGCGTCCCAATCCGCGAGAAGGCGATCGCCACCGCGACGATATTGCTCAGCGCCAGGAACGGCATGACCGGCGGCGGGCTTCCTGACTGCCGAAGCAGGCCCGAGGCCGCCACCCCTGCGGTGAGAGCCAGATATGCCGTAGATGCCAGGACCGCCCTTCGAACATCGCGCTGCACGGTCGCGGCTGCATCCCCGCGTGCCCTGCCCGAGAGCCAAATCCCGGCGACAAAGCCCGCGACGATACCCAGAACCAGCAGGACGAACACCACCAGCGTGAAGACGGAAGGCTGCACCATCGGGTCGACCATGTCGGGACTCATACACTCACCTTTTTTCCACCTCGCACTATGTTATTTTACAGTGCGTTGGCAAAACGGAGCTACCACCAGTTCTGCGGAGTGGCAAGGGCGCTCGATATTCTCGGCGAGCGCTGGACCCTGCTCATCATCCGCGACCTCTTGCTCGGGCCGATGCGCTACGTCGACCTGCAGCACAGCCTCGAGGGCATCACGACCAATCTGCTGGCCACCCGGCTCAAGCACCTCGACGCGCACGGCCTGCTCAACAAGGTCCCGGCACCGCCACCTTCGGGCGCGACGCTGTACGAACTGACACCGCAGGGACAAAGCCTGCGAAGTATCGTCCTGGAGCTCGGGCGCTTTGGGGCTCCAACGATGAGCGGAGGACCCAACGACGACGAGCGCATCAGCATTCGCTGGGCGATGGTGTCCTTGATGCGGCGGTATCGGGGATGTTCACGACCTGCACTCCTGCAGCTGCATGTCGCACAGCGGTCGTTCGTTGCCGACATGCGCCAGGACGAGCTTGTCATGCGAGAAGGCCTCACCGACGCAGCGGTCACCGTCGTCCGCGGTGATGAACCGGCCTGGCTGCAATGGCTCTCCTCTCGAACCTCGGCTCGGACTCTGGTCGAGACCGGCGCCCTGCGGCGCGAAGGCGTGGCGCGACCGTTCGCTGACCTCACCCGCGCGATCGGGGGCACGACATAGCGCGGCGACGAGGGGTCAGCGCGCCTGTCGAAACAACGACCCGCCGGACTCGTAGAACACCGCCACGGAGTCGACGGCAATGAAGCTCGGGTTCGACAGCCCGGAAGCCACGGTCGTCATGTCACCGCCGAGCTTGGGCACCGAATGCACGGTTCCGGCGGGCTCGTTGGTCCAATACACACTCGCCGCATCCATTGCGAGACCTGCCGCGCCGGCCTGCCCGGTCGCCAACAACTCGGGAACACCGCCCGCCTTGGGCACCCGTGTGATCGACCCTGCCCCGGCTTCGATCCAGTACACATGCGTGGCGTCCAACGTCAGCGTTCGGGGCTGCGTCTGTCCGGTCGCCAGGGCTCGTGGCGGCGCCAGACCATCCCTGGGCACGGCCCACACGGTCGAGACGGGTGCGGGGGACAGCACGAACACGTGCGTCGCATCGCCCTGCACTTCGGTCGGCAACGCGGCCGGCCCCGGAGGTGGCGGCGTCTTTGGCTTCCGCGCCTTGGGATCGGGGATCGGTCGTCCCGGCACCAGGACGCGAGGGGGACCGCCAGCGACAGAGGCCATCATGACGGCTCCAGTCGTTCCATCGATGAACGCAAACTCGTCCCCGAGAAACGCGGCCCTCTTCGGGGAGAAGCCTTCGAGTGCGATCATCGTCGGCGCGTGTGCTCCCCGGACCTTGTCGACCCAGACCTGCCCGCCGGTGGGAGTTCGGGCGACCCAGTACAAGAAGTCTTTCGTGGGTGTGACATCGATCGCGTCGGGTTGTTTTCCGAACCCCTCGATCGCCCCGCCGATGTTCCGAGCCCGAAACACGCCCGGAGGCTGGCTCGAGGTCCAGTACACGTGCGCCTGGTCGATGAAGACATCCGCGAGACCCAACTGGCCTTCCACGACCACCGTCGGCGGGGGCGGACCTGTGGGCTTCGGCTCGACCGGCTTCGGCGCGTCGTCACCGCGAGGATCGAAGCCCAACGCTTCGACCAGTGCGCGGTCGAACGCCGCCGTCTTCTCGGACTTCTTCTTCCCCTTCACCGCGGTGTCCAGCGCAGCCATCACGGAGACACACTTGTCCTCGTCGACTCCGTTGTCTGTAAGCGCTTTCCCGAACTCGACGGTCTTGCAGGACTTGGTATTGCCCTTGAGGCAGATGCTCTTCACCAACTCGTCGCAGCTGTTCGGTCGCGTCATGTACCAAGCGGCTCCGCCCAGGATGACGACGGCGCCAAGCGCCAAGGCTCCCAAGAGCTGCCCGCGCCGTTGCGGTGACTCGAAGCCGTTGCCTTGCCGAGCTTCACGTTCGCGTTCGATCGCTTCGAGCTCGGCGTCGATCTCTTCGTCGCTCAGCGGGAGCGGGGCGACCTCGTCGTCTGGCCCGCCCTCCTCATCCTCGTAGAACGCCTCGTCATCTGCCTCGCCCGAGAACGGGTCCTCGGACGCCTCGATCACTTCAACCGGCTGAAGCGTGGGCTTGACCATGACCGGGGGCGCAGGCTTGCTCGCGGCCGGCTGCGGGGGAGCGAACAACAGCTCGCAGAGCTCTCGGTCCTGACTCACCGCGCGGACGGCCTGCTCCACGACAGCCTGTCGCTCCTCATCGGTCGCCTGGGCAGGCGTCTCGTGCGCGGCGATGCACGTCACGATCTCGTCGAACGCGTCGGTGCCACGTAGCCGGCCCGCCGCGACGTCGGCGATGACTGCGTCCATGCCTGGAATGCTGGGCGACATCGCCCGCAAGCCTACCCTCGCCGGCTCCCCGCTACGAGACCCTGTCGCGCAAGCCACCGGAGCGCGCCCTGGTGCGGGCAATTCATCCCCTGTGCCTTGTCGTAGGGTATCTGCGGGACGTACGTTGCTTGGGTATGGGTGGTCGTAGATTCGGCGTGGACATCGGGTGGGCGAGTTGGATGGCCGGGATCGGCCTGGGTATGCTCGCGCTGCCGTCGGTGGCTTCGGCCGCCGAACCGGCCCCCGCTGCGGACACAGCCCCCACACCGTCCGTACGCGCCGAGCGTGCCCGGCACAAGCGCGGGCGCCTGTTCTCCCTGGAAGCCAACGCGGTCGTCACCCGGGAGCTCGTCCCCACGACATTCCTCGGGTTCGACGCAGCCCTGGCCTTCGGCAACGACACCTTCGCACTTCGGGCGGGCGGTGCGGTCGTCGGCGCCGCTTCGTTCCGGCTCGCCTCCAACGAGGTCTCGAACCTGCTCGCCTACGGGTTGCTCGATGCCTGCGCGGGCAAGAAGACCCGTGCGCACCGAATCCGGATGTGCATCGGCGGTGAGCTGGGCGGCTGGAAGCACTTCTGGTCCGGCTACGGCCAGGCCGACACGGAAAGCTCTCAGCACGTCGCCGGCACCCTCAAGGGCGACTATCGGTACGCGTTCACCCGCAATTTCGGCCTTCTGCTGGGGGTCGGCATGTCGATTCCTGCGGTCGGCCCGCAGTTCCGGGGCCGCGATCGCTTCGGCCGTACCACCCCGGTACTCGTCCCCGGGCCCATCGCCGGGACGTTGCGCATCGGCGGAACCTTCGGGTTCGGCTGATCGACCCCGCCTTCGAGGCAAGCGCGCACGTTCGCGTCTGGAGTACGAGACCCGGTGCTTCCGGGTTGGCGTAGACTCGCCGAATGAACGGTGGAGAGCTGATCGCCGAGGTCCTGAAGCGTCAAGGCGTGGAGTTCCTGTTCACGCTCTGTGGCGGACACATCTCGCCCATCCTGGTCGGGGCGAAAGAGCGTGGGATTCAGGTCGTCGATGTTCGGCATGAGGCCAACGCGGTCTTTGCCGCCGACTCCGTCTCGCGCATGACCGGCGTCCCCGGGGTCGCGGCCGTCACCGCAGGTCCAGGCGTGACCAACACCATCACGGCGATCAAGAACGCCCAGATGGCTCAGTCGCCGCTGGTGCTCCTGGGGGGAGCCACGGCGACGATTCTCAAGGGTCGCGGCGCGCTGCAGGACATCGACCAGATGGCCCTCATCAGCCCGCACGTGAAGTTCGCGGCCGCCGTCACGCGCGTACGCGACCTCCCCCGCACGCTGGAGCGAGCCTTCGAGATCGCCCAAGAAGGCGTACCGGGGCCCGTCTTCGTCGAATGCCCCGTCGACCTTCTCTACGACGAACCCATCGTACGCGAGATGTTCGGGGCCAAGTCTGCCTCGCAGGTGAAGGGCCCAGCCGACGTCGCCCTGCAGCTGTACATGCGCTACTACCTCGCCAAGACCTTCGCAGGAAGCCGCCGGGCCAAGGCCGGCGCGAAGGTCCAACCGGAGGTTCCCACCGCATTCCCGGCCGCAGTGACGCGTGCCTCGGAGCTCCTGGGCAAGGCAAAGCGCCCGGTCATCGTCGTCGGATCGCAGGCCACGCTCGGTGGACCCCACGAGACGCAGCGCCTCGCGGAGTCGCTCGGCCGACTTGGGGCGCCCGTGTACCTCTCGGGGATGGCACGCGGTCTGATGGGCCGAGAGCACGACATCTGGTTCCGGCACAAGCGGACCAAAGCTCTGGGTGAGGCGGACCTGGTGATCCTCGCCGGGGTCCCCAACGACTTCCGGCTCAACTACGGCCTGCAGATCGCCCGCAAGGCGACACTCATCTCCGTCAACCGCAGCGCCCTCGACCTTCGCAAGAACCGCAAGCCGAAGCTGGGCGCCCTCGCCGACCCCTGCGATTTTCTGTGCCGCCTCAGCGCGGAAGCCTCACTCGATAACGAATCGCTGCGCCCCTGGCTCGACCGACTCCGCACCCGAGACGGCGACCGAAACGCGCAGATCGACGAGCAGTCTGAGGTCGAAACCGACTTGGTCAATCCGCTCGCGCTTTGCCAATCCCTGGAAGACAACCTCGCGGACGACAGCATCCTCGTCGCGGACGGCGGAGACTTCGTCGCCACAGCGTCGTACATCATGTCGCCTCGAGCACCGCTGTCGTGGCTCGACCCCGGACCCTTCGGCACGCTCGGCGTGGGTGCGGGTTTTGCCTTGGGCGCGAAGCTGTGCCGGCCCGATGCGGAGGTGTGGCTGCTGTACGGCGATGGGTCCGCGGGCTACACCATCCCCGAGTTCGACAGCTTCGTTCGGCACGGCCTTCCGGTGATCGCCGTGGTGGGCAACGACGCCAGCTGGGCGCAGATCGCCCGTGACCAGGTCGAGATCCTCAAGGACGACGTGGGCACTGTCCTCGCGCGGACCGACTATCACAAGGTTGCCGAGGGCTTTGGCGCCAAAGGGCTGCTGCTCGACGACCCCGCGAACATCGAATCAACGATCGCAGAGGCGAAAGCTCTGGCGGCGCAAGGGCACCCGGTGTTGATCAACGCGCACATCGGCAAGACCGAGTTCCGCAAGGGCTCGATTTCGATGTAGCAGACTCAAGAACCGTCCAGCGCCCGCGAGCGAGCGTTGCGCTGCTTCTGTGCGGTTGCGGGGTCCTCAAACGCATGCAGCCACGCCTGGTCGATCAGTGTCTTGGCCAGCGACATGGGCAGCGAACTCCGCTGTGACATGTCCTTGCGCCGATAGGTGAAGATCGTCTTCTGCTTCCACGGATTGAAGCCCTTCGTTCCGAGGCTCGCGTCGGCGTCGAGAAAGATCTGCGACGTTGGGACGACGATGCGATGCGTCGTCTCCCCTTGCGTCACGCTCCACACCGCCACGACGTGGTTCCACTCGGGCCAGAAGAGTCCCAGCTTGTCCACGCCGAGTTGCCGGCCGAGAAAAGCGAAGAGGGCCGAGAGCTCGTCGCACTCGGCGGTCGCGGTGGGCAACGGATCCCCAGCCGCGTCGAACAGCTCGGGAGCGGCTTGCCACTGGGCCCAGATCTCCTCTGAGTTGGGTTTGCGGTTGGTGATGTCCCAGCGCAGGTGCCACCACCCCCCGTCCCGCGTCGCCTCGAACGCCAGCTTCACCCGGGTGAAGTCTCGCCGCAGGGACGCGGTCGGGGCGAGGCCGCGCTCCTGCACAAAGGCGTCGAAGTCGGCCTGCACGGTCGGGTCTTCCTCCATCGCGTCGGCGAGCGCGGCGAGTTCGGCCACCCACAGGCTCAGCCGCATCCGATCGTCACTCAGCGCGGTCCCCGGAGTCAGAAGGCCAGCACCCAGGCCGGCGAGAAGGGTTCGACGCTGCACGTCCCCCCGAACGCACGAGACCCGCCAAGGATTTCCTCGGCGGGTCTTTGCGGGGGGATCGGTGCTCACAGGGCGTCTGCTACCACTGGTCCATCTCGGTCGTGGGGCCCGGGGCGTAGCCCGACTCGTCATCGGGGATGACGGCGGGGATGCCGGCCGCGGCGTCGAGGTCCTGCGGTTCCGCGAGCATTGGGCCCGGTGCAACGACCGTCGCAGCGATTTCTTCGGCCACGGTCGGCTCGGCGGGGGCCGTCTCTTCGGCGGCTTCGATGCCCGCGATGACCTCGTCCATGTCGTTGCGGTCGGTGACCACCGCGAAGGTCACTGCGCCTGCGCATCCAAGAGCCACCGTCAGTGCGAGAAACTGTTCCATATCGATCTTCATTGTTGCTGCCCTCCTTTGGTGGACACTGATTGAGACGCACCGGCCGGCTCGAATCTTCGTGAAGCGTCCGTAACCGCTCGCAAACGCCGGGTACCTGCCTGATATCCGCCCCCGTTGCTAGAGTTGTGCCCTTCGGACCGCGCTCTGCGCGTACGCCGATTGACCCTCGGACCGCCCGGAATGAGCACCTCCACCTTTCCTCCCGACTTCTTGTGGGGCTGCGCGACCTCGTCCCCCCAAGTGGAGGGCGGCAACGACAACGACTGGACGCGCTGGGAAACACGCCGCGGGGCGATCGCGGATGGGGTCAGCCGTACCCCGACGGCTTGGTCCGCGGGCTGCGTCGCCTGGCGCCGTTTGGCGTCCCGCTCTTCGTGACCGAGAACGGCATGCAGACCGACGACGACCAGCGGCGAACTCGCGACCTCCGCAGCCATGTTGCCGCCGTGCGGGATGCCCTGATCGAGGGCCTCGACGTGCGCGGGTACTTCCACTGGTCGTTGGTCGACAATTTCGAGTGGGCCGAAGGCTGGCGACCGCGCTTTGGCTTGCTGGCCCTCGACCTCGAGACCGGGGAGCGCACACCCCGGCCCAGCGCCGAGGTCTTCGCCCGAATCTGCCGAAACAACGGCATCTAAGCCCACTGCCACCCCGAGTCGCTTGCCCGGGGCCACCCCCTTCGGTATGAGGCCTCATGCGTCTGCGTCGTCTCGCCCTCGCCGCTGCCCTCCTGGGCTGCTTCGGAACCTCCTGCGAAAAGAAAACGGACGCGGCCGCGGTCGTCCCCGATGAGGGCATCACGATGCGCTACGACCTGACGCCGGGCCAGACGTACGCCGGACACATCGAGCAGCGCACGCTCATCGAGACCGGCATGGGCAACATCGACATTCGTCTCGAGTACGACGTCGCGCTGATGGTGACCGGATCCTCCTCGGCCGATGGCCCCCTGCTCGCCGCGACGTTCAACAACATCAAGGCCAACGCGATCATGCCCGGGGGCATCCCGGCAGCGGCCGCCGGCTTCGACCCCAAGGTCGCCACCACGCTCAACGGCGTGGAGCTCCGCTTCAACATGAACGAAGGTGGCGAGCTCGAGAACATGCCCGAGCTCCCCGAAGGCCAACCCCCGGCGATCGTTGCCATCATGAGTCAGTTGACCGGTGGCCTGCAGGGGGCGTTCGCCCGGCTGCCGGACGACCCGCTCAAGGAAGGTGGGACCTGGTCGCGCGACCGGGACGAAGACGGCACGACCAGCACCATGAGCGGCAAGCTCAAGAAACTCCGCGCCAATGGCGACGGAGACATGGTCGCCACCTTGGAGACAGAGAACAGCGGCAAGATGAAGCGGGAAGCGGAAGGCAAGACGATCGAAGGCACCGTCAGCGGCCTGAGCACCATCGAGTTCGTATCCAGCGCTGGATACGCGTCGTCCCTCGAGCGGAAGATCCGGCAGAGCACGAACATGGCCGACGTCAGCCTCGAGTTCGACGTCACCTGGGAGAAGGGCGAGAAGAAGGCCGTCAAGGTCCAAGCTGAAGTCCAGGCGGTCACCGACCCCTGCGATGCCGACTACGTGGGCGGGGAGGACTGCCCTGCCGACGGCGGCGGCGAGCAGCAGGCCATCACCGACCCCTGCGATGCCGACTACGTGGGCGGTGAGGAGTGTCCCGCCGATGCCCCCGCAGCCGAAGCGGCTCCGGCCGCCGCCGAATAGAGAATCCACGCTGATTCTCGGTCCGTGCTTGCGCCCGGTCCCGGCCTTCGCTACACCTCTGCTCCCGCGCATGCGTAGCTCAGCTGGATAGAGCGTCGGCTTCCGAAGCCGAAAGTCGCAGGTTCGACTCCTGCCGCGTGCACAAAGAAAGGGCCTCGCAGATGAACTGCGAGGCCCTTTGTCTTGCTCGAGTGTCGGCGCCGACGAGACCCGACTCAAGATCCGCAGGCACAGCCGACCGGGCGACGACAGGTCTCTCTCCGCGCGATGCAGGAGTCGCCGCACGGCTTCCCCTTCCGGCACACGCGGCAGCACGCTTGGGGTTCGACCTCAGCTCCCGTCCACGCAGAATCCTCTCTGCGCGTCAGCTCTCGAGCCAAGTCCTCCACGTGCTGCGGTGCGGGTAGTTCGACCTCGCGGGCGCAGAGCCTATCGTACCGCTCCGCGATGGCGGCCTCGGACGATGTCACGTCGAGCTCCCAGGCACGCTTCACCACGAGCCATCGGGCGACGTAGCCGCAGCGCTGCTCAGCACGCTCGGGCAGCCACCGGTCGATGCCTCTCGCCCCCTTGCTGCGATTCGCCCGACTCCACACCGCCGCCAGATGCCGCGGGTCATCAAGCGCGTTCGCAAACGCTCGACGCTGGTCCCCGTTCCAGTTCTCTGCCCCGTGCTCGAACGCGTGCTCGAGCGGGACGACGTGGTCGATATCCAACGCCGCGGGGTCCTCAAAAACCTGAAGCGAGTACGGGCAGGTCCAGCGCCCCTTCACGACATCACAGCCCTCGCGGTCCATCGTCACCGGGACCTCGGAATCTCGGATGAGAACTTCGGCTCGAGTGTCCTGGCAGTCCCGGTCTTCATCGACCCAGTGCACCCAGGCCTTACGGTCGTATTCGCCCTCCGAGCGCCGCACCGCGCGAACCACCGGAGAACGCGAGCGTGCGGCAGGCGAGGACTCCACGCTCGAATCCACGAAGGGGGGTTCAGCCGGCGACAGCCTGCTCGGAGTCACGGCGGGCGCTGTTGGTGTGGCCGTTGAGCACGCGCCGACCGACAATGCGACCACGAGAAATCGCTGGAGTCGGCCCATAGGCGCGATGGTAGAGCACAATTACGCCGGCCGGACTGAGGTGCACGTCCCAAACCGACACACCGATCACGGCACGCTCCGCTTGCCGTAGTCTCACCTCATGCGACGCAACGGAAGCTGTTTGTGCGGCGCGCTCACCTACGCGATCGAGGGTGAGTTCGACGGCGTGTGGATGTGTCACTGCTCGAACTGCCGCAAGGCAAGCGGCGGTGCGGGCAACACGATCGTGGTCGTGCCGCGCGAACGCTTCGAGTGGCTCAGCGGTGAGGACCATCGGGTCACCTACACGCTGCGGCCCAGCTACACGATCACCCGCTGCAAGACGTGCGGCACGCCGCTGCCCGCCGAGGAGGATGACAACAACATCTACCTGACCGCCGGCACGCTCGACGATCCGCTAGACGCCGGTTTCAAGAACCACATCTTCTACGGATCACGGGCGGACTGGGAGCGGGACCAAGAGCAGACGCGGTACTTCGTCGAGCGTTCCAACGGACCGGACGCGGACCGCAGCTGACAACGCCCCGCGCAAGACTGGCCTGCAGGGCCCAGCAGCAACCAATCCGCTCCCACCGGGCATCGATCGCCCCCCGTCCCGGTACGCTCTGGGCATGCCGTTCTTTCGCGCCTCGTCGAACCGTGTCGCTCCCACGCACGCCCCGTCGGATCCGCTGAGCGACGTGGCGCGCGCATCCGGAGCGAAGTCGGCGTACGTCGAACAGTGGTCGTTCACGGGCCCGTGGGGCGTCCGCTACCCCGGCTCGAATCACGCGGTGGTGCACTGCATGGTCCAAGGCAGCGCCTTCGTCGACGGTTTGGGAGAGTCGCCCGTGCAGATCCCCGAAGGCGGAATGCTCCTGCTGCCGCGCGACGTCCCCCACACCGTCGCCTCGAGACTCCCGATCGACGACGCTCACCTGATCGAACACGAGGGTGACCTCCCCGACGGTACGGTTCACAACTATGCCACTGGGGGACATGAGGAGGCGCGGCTGATGACGCTTCCGTTCGACGTGCCCGCGACGCAAGACAAGGACGCCCCGGAGGTGACGGGACACGCCTTGATCGATCGCCCCGAGGCTGACCTGCTCGAGATCATGCTGCTTGCGAGCAAGCTGGTGCTGATGCCCGGGGTGGGCGATCGCTACGTCGCAGCTCGCCTGGCGGAGGCCATTCTCGGCAAGATCCTCGTTCGCGCGGCGGGAGCTGAGGACGACCGTTTCGGCCTGTTCGGCATGTTTGCCTCACTGGGGATCCGCAGTGCGCTCAAGGCCGTCGAGGGCAACCCCGCCCATGCGTGGACGCTCGGAGAGCTCGCCGAAATCGCCGGCATCCCACGCTCGGCGTTCAAGGCGGAGTTTGGCGCCACCATCGGCGTGCCACTGAGCGAGTACCTTCAGATCCGCAAGGTTCGCCGCTGCCAGACGCTGCTCGCCGACGGCATGCTCGCCGTCTCGGATGCCGCGACTCAGGCTGGCTTTCGCAGCCAGTCGAGTTTCATGTCTGCGGCGCGACGTTTGGGCCGATGAGGGACGCCACGTCGATCACCTCCATGCCCGCCGCGCGGGCGGACGCGAGCCCAGACGGCGCGTCTTCGTAGGCGCGACAACGGGTCGGCTCAACGCCGAGCAGCTTGGCCGCAAGCAGGAACGGATCGGGCTCCGGCTTGCCGCGGGCCACGTCGTCCGCGGTCACGATGGCTCCGAACCAGTCGTGGATGCCCAGCGCCTCCATCCGCGGTCCGATGAGTGCGCGGGGGCCACCGGTTGCGATTGCCATCGGCAGGACGCCGCGGGAAGTCCGCGCAATGGAGAGGACAGGCTCGATCGGCTCGGCCTCATGCGCGTGCGCCCGAGTCAGCGTCTCCTTCGCATGGACGACCACCTCCAAGTCGACCGCGATGCCCTGCGCTTCGCTCAGGCGGCTGACGATTTCACGCGTCGGCACCCCACCCCAGTTCTGAAATGTCTCATGGTCGAACGTGAGCCCGAAGGGCTCCAGTGCTCGCTGCCAACACCGGAAGTGCATCGGCATGCTGTCGACCAGCGTGCCGTCGAAGTCGAAGACCAGGGCCTGAGGCTCCATCGCGGCCACGGTACGCGAAACCGGCCGTGCTGCGCGGTCGCACTCCGCGCCGACGATTCATGCGCGCGCACCCCCCGGTGCTACACTCCTTTCCATGCTGGTCTTGGCGAACTACGTCCTCCTGGGACTCCCGGACCTCGACCGGCTGCGCGAGCTCCTGCAGCGTATCCAAGAGATCTTGGCCCTCGGTGGCATCGCGTTTGCGCTCCTGGGAGCCTTCACGTTCTTGCTCGCATGGGTCGTCTCCTTCTTGCGCAAGCCCTCCTCAGCCGCCTCGACGCAGCCAAACTGGCTGGCCCGAATCGCGCTGGGCAGCGCCACCGTCCCGGTCGGCCTCACGCTCGTCGCCGGCCTCGGAGCCCTGCTCCCGATGTTCGCGCCCTACGTCCTCAAGGCGTTCGCGCTGGCCGTCGTCACGGCCGCGTTCTCCTGGTGTGTTGCCGTCGCCGCGCTCATCAAAGGTGGCGACCGGCCCAGCATCTCTCGTGCCCGCCGAGCCCTGCTGCTCGCCGGGATGCCCTGGTACTGCCTGGTGCTGTATCTGAGCACGTACCTCTGAGCCGCGCGCCATCGCTAGCCCCGCGGAACCGTCTTGCCGCGCCCGGGTTTGGCACCTGGCGTAGCCCCGCCAGGCCGGGCCTTCGAGCGATTGAGGTTCGCGGGCTTCGACTCCTCGATGTCGAACGCACGGTCCAGGTTCTTCGTGTCCCGCGGCTTCGACTCCTCGATGTCGAATGCGCGGTCCAGGTTCTTCGTGTCCCGCGGCTTCGTACTGGGCCCGGCGGCAGCGCCCTTCACCGCAGGCCGAGCCTTGTGGATCGCACCGGCTGCGTTCTCGACCCCTTCCGTCTCGGTCTGGGTGCAGGCGACGGCCAACAGGGCAGCGACGAGGAGGACACGGGTACGCATGTGAAGGCAGTACCGGCCGAGCGAGGAGCGTTACGAACGTTCCCGCTGCGCCCGGATCAGCCAGCCCACGACCCTTGGCGTGGACTCAACCCGGGACGTGAGCTGCCCGCGGACCGCCGCGAACGGTGGTCAGCACGGCTTGTGCCGGCGCATAGCCGGGACGAAGCGCGAGCGCTCGTTCGGCGGACGTCACGGCAGCATCATCATCGCCCTGGAGCGCAGCGACCTCGGCACGTGTGGACCACAGATGAGGTGCGCGACGGTCGTAGTGAAGCGCGACTTCGATCTCGGAGCGCGCCTGCTCGAGTCTTGGGGGCTCGGCCGACAGGGCCACCCGTGCCCGAAGGTAGGCTTCGTACGCGAGGGCAGAGGGCGGGTTGGAGTAGACCAACGCGTCGTCCACGTAGTGGAGCGAGCGCGCCGAAGCCCCCGACGTGGCGCAGGCGCCGAGCCCGACCAGGGCCAAACAGAGAAGCCTGCGCATCCCCTCCATGGTGCCACTTTCAAGGCTCCGTGCCAGCGTCTTGCGTCGCCTGGGGCAATTCCGGGTCTGAAGGCTCCGGGCGGCCCTGAGACATCGGACCGCGGCTACAGCGGGATGTTGCCGTGCTTCTTGCGCGGGTTCTCTTGGCGCTTGTTCACCAGCATCGCGAAGCTGCGGATCACCTCGGAGCGGGTGTCTTCGGGGCGGATGACGCGGTCGATGAAGCCAAGCTCTGCTGCCTTGAACGGGTTGGCAAACAGCTCCCGGTACTCGTCCGCAAGCTGCTTCCGTTTGGCCTCAGGGTCTTCAGCGGCGGCGAGCTCGCGCCGGAAGATGATGTTGACCGCACCTTCGGCCCCCATGACAGCGATCTCAGCGGTCGGGTACGCCAAGTTGATGTCCCCACGGATGTGTTTGCTCGACATCACGTCATAGGCCCCGCCGTACGCCTTGCGCGTCACCAGCGTCACCTTGGGCACCGTAGCTTCGGTGTACGCGTACAGCAGCTTGGCGCCGTGCCGGATGATGCCGCCGTATTCTTGGTCCGTGCCCGGCAAGAATCCCGGCACATCGACAAGCGTCAGCAGTGGGACGTTGAACGCGTCACACATGCGAACGAAGCGGGCCGCCTTGACCGAGGCGTTGATGTCGAGACACCCCGCGAGCACCAGCGGCTGGTTTGCGACGACGCCGACGGGCTTGCCATCGAGTCGCACAAAGCCCACCACCATGTTCTTCGCGAAGTGCTCCTGTACCTCGAGAAACTGTCCGCCATCAGCGACTTCTTTGACGACGGTTCGGATGTCGTAGGGCTTGGTGGGGTCCTCGGGAACGAGGTCCGTCAGCCCGGTGCACGCTCGCGCGGGGTCGTCGGCCGCAGCGATCGCCGGCGGCGCGTCCATGTTGTTGGACGGCAAGAAGGCCAGGAGTTGCCGGACCATCGCGAGCGCTCCGGCCTCGGACGCGCACCGAAAATGCGCCACGCCGCTCTTCTCGTTGTGGGTCCCCGCCCCACCGAGTTCTTCCTTGGTCACCTCTTCGTGGGTGACGGTCTTGATCACGTCCGGCCCGGTGATGAACATGTAGCTGGTGTCCTCGACCATCAGCACCAAGTCGGTGAGTGCCGGCGAGTAGACCGCTCCGCCCGCACACGGCCCGAGGATCACCGAGAGCTGCGGCACCACGCCGGAAGCGAGCACGTTGCGCTTGAAGATCTCGGCATAGCCGGCCAGGGACTCGACGCCTTCCTGGATCCGAGCGCCGCCGCTGTCGTTGAGCCCGACGACCGGTGCCCCGACCTCGGTCGCCATATCCATGATCTTGCAGATCTTCCGCGCGTGCGCCATGCCGAGGCTGCCGCCGAAGACTTCAGCCTGCTGCGCGAACACGAAGACCGTGCGGCCATCCACCGTCCCGTGCCCGGTGATGACGCCGTCGCCGTAGGCCTTCTTGGACGACATCTTGAAGTCCGAGACCGCGTGGGTGACGAACGGATCGAGTTCGATGAACGAGCCCGGGTCGAGCAACTGCTCGACCCGGTCCATCGCCAACTGACGACCCGAGGCCGCGATTCGCTCCGCCGCCTTCTCTGCCTTCGCCTTCGCCGCCTCCACTCCGGCCTCGCCTTCACGGGCAGCGTGTGGGTGAGCGTTGAGCGACGCCAAGGTCTGGTGAAGCTCGAGGCGCTGCGCGGTGCGTCGGGTCGAATCCGAAGACATCGGCCGCAGACTACCCACGAACCCCCCGAATGAAAACGCCCGCCCACCGCCCTGAACGGCGGAAAACAAAGCACCGCGAGGCGAGCCCAGTCCCAGCCGCCGTCCGCCGCTCAGGAGGGCCCGCCGGCTCTGCTGACACTGGAGGGAGCCGCAGGCTCCGAGGGAGCCGCAGGCGCCCGAGCCAGGGCGAAGCCCGACCTTGGAGGGAGAGCGTAGGGTGGCTCCGCCGTCCGCAGCGAGGAAACCGAGCCCACCACCGTCTTCCGCTCCCACAGGAGGGAACCAATCGTTCCCGAGCGAGGGCGAAGCCCGCCCTTGGAGGGAGAGCGTAGGGCGGCTTCGCCGGCCGCAGCGAGGGAACCGAGCCCACCACCGTCTTCCGCTCCCACAGGAGGGAACCAATCGCTCCCGAGCGAGGGCGAAGCCCGCCCTTGGAGGGAGAGCGTAGGGCGGCTTCGCCGGCCGCAGCGAGGGAACCGAGAGGTTCCCCGAATTCAGATCTTGCCCTTGGTCGACGGAATCCCCATCGCGGGGTCTGCCGCGCACGCCATGCGGAGCGCGCGAGCAAACGCCTTGAAGCTGGCCTCGATCACGTGATGCACGTTACCGCCCGCCCGCAGGTGCAGATGGAGATTCATGCGGGACTGCACGACGAGCGCCTGGAAGAACTCTTTGACGAGGTCGCAATCGAACGTACCCAGCCAACGTCCAGAGATGACCGGAAGGTCGAACACGAGATACGGCCGCCCGCCCAAGTCGAGCGCACAGTCGACGAGCGTCTCGTCCATGGCCAGGGAAAAGTGCCCGAACCGGTGAATCCCAACGCGGTCGCCGAGCGCTTCGTCGATCGCGGATCCAAGCACCAACCCAACGTCCTCGACGGTGTGGTGGCCATCGATGTGCACATCGCCCGTCGCTTCGACCGACAGCGCCATCGCTCCGTGTTTCGCCACCGCTTCGAGCATGTGGCTCAGGAACGGGACCGGGGTGTTGATGCTCGGCGGGGCCGGAGCATCGTCGGGAAGCACCAGGTCTACGGTGATGTCCGTCTCGTTGGTCTTGCGAGCAACACGTGCAGTTCTCATTCGATCGTCTCCTCTTGAAGTGCGACCGGACCCTCGGGGTCGTCCAGGATTCGAGATTCGAGCTCCCGAAGCCCGGGTGCATCCTCGAGGCTCAGTCCCAGCTGGGTGTCGATCCAGGCGGCGCGCAGCAGCCCCCGCTCGAGCTTGCCCACCGCGGCCCGGTAGTAGATCCGGGCAAAGTTGTTCGAGATCTGCCGCTCTTGCGGCGAGCGTCGGCGTGCCCGCGCCACGTCGTCCAGGCGGTGCGCCCCGCGAAGCCGAGCTTCGTCGTAGGCGACGCGCAGCTGCGGATCGCTGAGCACGGAGAACGCCTCGGAGATGCGCTTGTAGACGGTGTACGCGCCGCGCTGTAGCGAGCCTGCGCCAAAGGCAACGAACCGGTCAGGGTGCAGACGCTGCGCACGGTCGTAGTACGCGTCGCGGATCGCAACGTAGTCGCTGCTCGGCCGCACGCCGAGGAACTCGTAGTACGTCATGCGCTCGAGGCCCTCCTGCAGTGAGAGGACGTGGGCACGAAGATCGTCAGGCGTAGCCATCGTGCCTGCGTCACCGAGGCACGATGGTGCCGCCGCTCGAAGGGATCCCGGCCGAGGCCATTCGGGTGGCCATCTGTTCGATCTCTTGGTCGTCGAGGCCACCGAGCACCCGCATCGTCGCGACTTGCTGCTGCCCGGTCTCCTTGTCCATCGCGCGCACTTCGAGCAGACCGTCGGCGTTGATCTCGAACGTCACAGCAACGGTCACTTCCCCGCGCGGCGCATCGCGCAACCCGGAGAGCACGAGCTCGCCCAGCTTGAGGTTGTTCTCGAAGACCTCGTCTTCGCCTTGGCAGACCTGAATCCGCACGTAGCGCTGGTTGTCGGTCGTGGTCGTGAACATTCGGGTCTGCTCCAGCGGGATTGCGCTGTTGCGTTCGATGATGAAGTCCACGTAGCCGCCGAGCGTGTGAATGCCGAGGCTCCGCGGCACCACGTCGAGCAGCACGGCGGACGAACTCGGCGCGGGCGTCGACACACCGCCATCGGCCATGGGCACCAACGAGCCCATCAACGCCGCGCCTTGAATCGCTGCGCCCACCGCAACGACACTCATCGGGTTGATCGAGGTCTGCGGTTTCTTGCCGAACGTCTCCTCGACGATCGAGCGAACCAGAGGCATCCGAGTCGTCCCTCCGACCAACACGATCTCGTCGACCTGGTGCGGCGAGAGTCCAGCGCAGCGCAGCGCGTCCTGGCAGACCGGAATGGTCCGCCGAATGATCGGCTCGATGTACGGCTGCAAGTCCTCCTCTCGAAGCGTGAAGTCCAGGTCGCTGCGTTGGCCGGGCAGCACCTCCTCGACGTGAACCGACGCCGAGTTCTGGGTGCTGAGCTGAATCTTCACCTGCTCGGCCACCGCACGCAGCCGTTCGAGCGCGACCGGATTGTCCTGAACCGCGACGCCTCGCTGCTGCGTGAACGCGTTGGCCATGAGCCGGAGAATCACCTCGTCGATGTCGTCGCCACCGAGGAACATCTCGCCCGAGGTCGCGAGCACCTCAAACACGTTGCGGGTGATCTGCAGAATCGTGACGTCGAACGTCCCTCCCCCGAAGTCGTAGACCGCGATGACCCGGTCGGTGTCTTCGATGTATCCGTACGCCAGCGCTGCCGCGGTGGGCTCGTTGATCACACGAATGACATCGAGTCCGGCGAGACGGGCCGCGATCCGCGTGGCACTGCGCTGTGAATCGGTGAAGTTGGCCGGCACCGCAATGACCGATCGGCGGACTCGACGGCCGAGCGCCTCTTCCGCCATCTGCCGGAGATAGGTGAGCACGTGCGCGCCGACCTCGACCGCGCTGACGACCTTGCCGCCCGCCTCGATCATGATCGCCTCGTTCTTGCCCTCGAGGATCTTGTACGGGACGCGTTGCCGCATTTCGACGACCTCCGGCGAGCCGAACCGGCGTCCGATCAGCCGCTTGGAGGAGTAGATGACGTTGGCCGGGTCCACCGAGCGGCGCTTCTTGGCTCGCGTACCCACCATCCAGCGGCCGTCCGCCATGGCGGCCACGACCGAAGGGATGATGCGGTCATCTCCACGACGCACCACGGACGCACGTCCTTCCCGCACGACCGCACACGCCGAGTTCGTCGTTCCAAGGTCGATACCGAGGACGGGCTCCTGTTCGGTCGCCATCGTGGCCGCAGTGTAACAACCCCCCGCAAAGACGCCTAAAGACCCCCACTGGCGCGAGAATCCCCGGTATCCGAGTCGAGGGCCCACCTGGGCCCGCCCGGGGAAGGGTGAAGCGAAGGGCGGCTTCGGCCACGCGATTCGCTTCCGGCCCCCCGCGTTGTCGCGACAGGGGTCGCGACAACGCTCCGGCCGGCCGAAGCGAGGGGAACCACGCGGTTCCCCTCGAAGGTCAGATCGGTGATTCGGGCACCATGATGATGTCGCCCGGCTCGATCGGCAGGTCCTGGGCACGGCTCTCGACGATGGCCTGAACGTCGATCTCGACGGTCTTGCGGCCCTGCGCGGTCTCGCGGATGAGCTTGACCTTTCGCTGCTGCGCCTGTGTCGTCAGACCGCCGGCGAGCGAGATGGCCTGCATGATCGTGAGCGTGCCGTCGTGCGGGTAGGAGCCGGCCTCCTTCACCTCCCCGAGCACGGTGATCTGCTCCGGGTTCTGCCGCTCGAGCAGGGAGACGCTGACCTGGGGGTCACGGAGCCAGCCGTCGGCCAGCTTGCTCTCGATGTCGGCAGCGACGTCGCCCGGGTTGCGGTCGAGGGCGGGGACTTCGCCGATCCGGGGAAACCGAATCGAGCCATCGGCGGAGACGACGTACTCGCCCGACATCTCCTCCTGCCCGCGCACGACAATGGCGAGCTTGTCGCCGGCGCGCACGTCGTCGGACTTGGGTGTGGTTGCCGGGGGGGGCAACACGACCGGCCCGGTTGTCTTCGGGCAGCCGGACATCAGGATGACCAGGGCCGCCCAGGCAAGCCCGAGCCACAGCGACGCTGAACTAGATGCGGATTGCACCGATGAGCCAGGCGGTGTGTTTGATGTAGCCGAGTTCATCGGGGACATCGGGATTGACGGCGTAGGTGACGCGGAACTGCGTGCTGTCCACCAACATGGTGTAGCTCAGACCCACGGAGAAGATGCGCCCAATGGGCTGGTCCACCTTGGCGAGCAGGGTGAACAGCGTGTGCTTGGACTGATAGTCGGCGTCACCGCGACCCTCGTAGTCGAGCACATCCTGGGTCTCTTCGCCCTCCACCGGGAGACCCGAATAGGTCCGCCCGATCACTCCGAGCCCGCCCTGCAGGTTCATACGCCAGCGGAACTGGTGGCTGGCGAGGAAGCTAGCGGCGTTGTCGATGTAGAAGTTGCCGAAGATCGAGTCGTTGAATGTGCGGCCACCGTTGAGGCTCAGCGTGGTGCGCAACGTCGGAAAGTAGCTCAGGCCCACGTTGCCGAGAAACGACCCGAAGTTCGGACCATTGGCGTCGTCTCGGTAGAAGCCCCAGCCCCAGCCGACCAGGGCACTGAGCGCGACCTTCTTGCCGATCTGCCCGCGGTAGCCGCCCAGGAGACGGTGCGCGAAGCTGTCTTCGTTACGGCCCAAGCCGCTCGACACGCAGCAGTCCGTGTAGAAGGTCCAGTCGAAGTTGTAGTTGAGGACGAGCGCCGACTTCGGGAGGAAGCGCCACTTGGTCTCATGCGCCAAGCCGTGCCCCATGTGGTTGCTCTTGGCCAGCTCGTCGATGCCGAACCGCATGTAGCGGTTGCGATAGCCCAACGAGAGCGACAGCCGTCCGCCACCGGGACGCGCGATGAAGTCCAGCGCGCCCTGTTGTTCGATGCGGTTGAAGTTGAAGTCGGTGCCGCGGCTCTCGATGTTGCCCGGCGATGCACCGCGAAAGACGTCGTCGGAGAACCGAATCTCGAACCGCCGCCCCGGCAACAGAGACAGCCGAAGGCCTGCACCGAAGGAGAGTTTCGGGACCGTCCGGATCTTTTCGTCTCCCGAGAGGAACTGGCGGAAGCCCGCGATGAGACCGATGTTGTAGTCGGCCAATCGGGATGTTCGCTCGGGTGGTGTCTGCAACACCCCGCCAACGACATCGCGGCTGCCCACGCCGATCCACCCGGTCGGGTACACAAACGCGCCGGCGCGGCGTCCCTCGCTGCTGGCGTTGTTGAAGATGTTGGAGTCCACGCCGACCGGCAGCGCGATACCGCCGTGGAACTTCGACTTCTTACCGACCTTCAGGCCATCGCCGTCGGCGACCCGAGGCAGGTTCTGTGCACCGCCGGCGTGAGCGACGGCGGGCGAGAGGCTGCACAGTGCCGAAAAGAAAATGCCGGCGAACAGCGTCCACAGCCCCGCGCTGCGGCGGGTGACCTCGAGGGTCGGTCTCGGAAAAGCGGAAGACAAGTCGCGCGGCTCTGGCGGGAGGCTAACCGAAGGTCCGCCGCCACCCCAAGGCAGCGACGAAGGTCGGGCAAAGGACGCAGGGTCCCCACAGGAGTGCGGCCCCGCAGCCAGACTCGTGACAATTTTTTTGAGCGCAAAGCCGCGAAATTGCAGCTGTGCGCTCGTTCAGGATGGGCTCTTGTCTCGCGGTCGTCAGCGGAGGCAACCCAGCCAGAAGTGCTCTACGGTCACGCAGACGGCGACGCAACGGTCGGTGGCTGCGCTTGGTCGACGGCCGGCGGGACGTCGGGGACGGTCGGCGCGATCGTCGGATCCTGAATCGGGATCCCGTCGGTCTTGTCGAGCTCGTTTCGGGTGACGTCATCCCGGTCTTCGAGCTCCTGCTCGCCCGAGCAGCCCTTCGCGAATGCCATCACGCCATCCATCGCATTTGCTGCCGCCTGAAGTTTTTCGGCGGCGAAAGACTTCGCCTGCGCAGATGCCGTGGCATCGCGCAGCACCATGAGCTCAGGCGTGGCGGTGGACATGATGTCCCGCCCACGGGTGACTTTGTCCTCGAGGCAGCCGGCGAGCTGGGTGTCGCCGTCGGACTTGGCGGCCTGGGCCATCTTGCCGAGCTGGGCCATGGAGCCCTCCAAACGCGACTGCGCCTTGGATACGGCCCCTGAGTCGTAGGTCTTGTCCGAGCCGGCCTCCGCCTCAGGCTTCGCGGCATCAGGAGCAGGAGCCGCGAGGGACAGACCCCCGACAAACAGCGCTGGGAGCGCTGCGGCCATCGCAAACAATCGAACCGGACCTGCCATTACGAACCTGAGAATACCACGGAGAAGGAAACGTCAGCGCCCTCTTCGGCGTCGCCCATCGGGAAGCGCCACCCTTTGATCTTGGCCTTGGTGCAGGCCTTCACGCCTGCGTTGCCCAGCGTGTCTTCTTCGATGGCCACGCTGGTGACGCTGCCCATCACGTTGATGACGATCGCGAAGCTCATCTTGCCCGAGAGGTCGGGCTGAGTCCGAAGCGCCTTGTTGTAGCAGTGCTGAAGCGCGCTGGTGCGGTGCTTGATCGTGGCCTTGATGGCTCGTTTGTCGCCACCACCAGCCGCGCTGGTCCCGGAAGCCTTCGTCCGGCCTTTGATCTTCCGCTCACGCTTCTTGACGCCGTTGTCGACCGCCGGACCGTCCCCGGTGTCGAAGCCTTTGGTCTGGGTGAGCTGACCGTGCAGGTCGATGCCGTCGCCGCCAATGGGAGCCAGGTCGCCTAGGGGACCGTTGGCCTCCACGGTCGTGGTGAAGCCGGCGTCCGCAAACTCGCCGAGTCGGTTCTCGGTGCTCTGAATGACGTCGAACACAGTGCCAGGGCCGTCGCCGCCGTAGGTGCCGAGCACCCGGGCCACACCCACGCTCCGAGCCTGCTTGACGGCCGCCTTCGAGAACTTCTTCGGCTTCTTGTCGAGCTTCTTGTTCTCGGGCTTGGGCTTGTCCTTGGTTTCGACGACGTCTTCGTCTTCCTCGGCAAGCTGATCCTCGTCGACCTCTTCTTCCTCGGGCTCCTCGTCACGCTCATCTTTGGGCTTGTGCCCAACGGCGACGAGGAAGCGCTCGTCGATGTCCATCTCATCGTGCTCCGGCACTTCGCTGAAGTTCGCCCACAGGAACACGGGCCCGAGAAGGCCGGTCGCGATGAGCTGCGAGTACACGAACAGCGCGCCGACCATGCCGACGATCGATGCTTTGAAGATCGCGGGGAACGGAAGGCGCGGCGGCACCGGCTTGGGCGGGCCGAACTGAAACACCAAGGTGCTCTGACCGATGCGGAGCTTGCCCTTGGCCCGCGGGTCGAGCTTGATACGGCAGGTGTTTCCTTTGCCGTAGCGCTCACGAAGCTTGGCGACCGAGACGGCCTTCTTGCCCACGCGGACCTTGCCGCGGGTGTCGGGCGGGAGGTCCAAAAAGTAGGCGCCCTGCCGAACGTCGAAGAGCTGGTGCCGAGTCGGCGCCTTCTTTCCGAACAGCACGACGTCGGCGCCATGGTGGGTACCCACGCTGACCCCCCCCGGCGCGGTCTGATGCAGATCCTCGCTGACCGTCTCGTCGACGACCACGACGAGCCGCAGAACTTTGGAACCTGATTTGGAGGGGGCGCTCATCCGCTTTGTTTGTTTTAGCAGTTTCTGCCGAAAATGGGGCCGAAGAGAGGGAGGACGGACGCACTTCGGGTGGCGTCGCGAGGTACTCCTAAAGCATCAACCAAGGGCGCGCCTTCTGTAGGGCTGATTTGGGCCCATAAGAGACAAGGTGTCCGGTGGACGGGAACCAGCTTGATGCCGACCTGGCGCCAGAGGTGCAGCGACCATGCCACTGCTGTGCGGAACGTAGAAGCGAGTGGTTGGCCCAGCGGCAGGTCCAAGAGAGCAGTGCAGGTCCAAGAGATTCGGGACATCAGCGTCAGGTCGCAGGACACAACGGTCATCCCCTGCTCAGCTTTCGCCCCCTAGAAGTGTATGTGCGCGGAGCGTCGGATCCGTCACGAAAACACCGAGACGAAGAAAAAAACGCGCAAGATCCGGGCGGCAGGCCGCAACGACAAACGCGAGCAAGGCAAAAACCTCGCTCGCGCGGATGTGGCCGAATCGGCGGGCGTGGAGCCTGCGAGATTCGTCAAGGTCGGCTCACCGCTCGCGTCACCGGAGAGTGAGCGAGCGGGGCCGTGGGTTCGACGTACCGGGTGGACTAGCCGCCCAGCTGAATGACGCAGAATGCGTACTGCGAGTACTCCGCCTTGCCAGCGGTGTACATCACCTTGACCAGGGTCGAGAACTTGAGGTTCACGTCACCCACGAGGATGACGGTTCCCTCCCAAGGCTCGTCCTTGGAGGCCGAGGTTTGCTTGGAGCGCTCTGCTTCCTCAGACATGAGGTCGAAGAGCGGACCGATCAGCTGCCCGGTGACCTGCGTCGGGTCGATGTCACCGTTCTCGTCGAGCTGCACGACTCGCTGCGATCCAAACGTGATGGAACGTTGCGAGACGTACACCGGAACACCGTCCTGGATGGGCGCATCCGCCCGCGACATCGGAACTTTTTGTCCCGCGGTCGGGGTGATGACGACCGGATCGGTGCCGTAGCTCTTGAGCAAGTACACGACGATGATGGACACGACGTCCATCAGCGAGGTGATGTTGAGGTTGCCCTCTTCGATGTCGTTGTTGCGACGGGCGGCCTTCTTGGCTTTCTTCTTGGCGAGGAAAGCCTGCTGGGCCGCTTGTTGAGCCGCCAACTGTGCTGCCCCATTTGCGTGATGGTCTGACATCAGCCTGCACCTGCCTCTACGATGGGCGACCAGAACAGGCACTCCGCCGGGACTTCTTCGCCCGCTGACACTGCATTCAACAGAGTGCAGTCGCGGCCTCGAAGTGCATCCATCGTCTTGATGATGGCCTGCAGCGGGATGTCGTTCTCGGCGCTGATGGTCACGACTGTTTCATGGGGAAACAGTTTTTTGTACTTGACGGCCTCCGTCTCGAGGGCCTCGTAGTTGTACCGATCGAAGTCGCTCAGATCCGATCCCGGCTTGGCCAGGGGGATCGTGGGCTTGGTCGAGTCGGCCGCCTTGCCGCCTTCGGCGCCCGCCTGTTGGCCGGACGCGCTGACCCGGTACCCGTCACTCATGACGAACACCTTGAGGTTCAGCGGCTTCTCTTCCTTCTTCTTGTCCTCTTCCTTCTGGTCTGACTGAGCAGCAAACTTTGGCGGCGACACATTAATCGCCGCAAAGCGAGCCACCTCCATCGCGAGCAGAAGGGCCGGGATGAGAAGGAACATGACGTTCATGACTGGGATGAGGTTTGCTTCAACCTCTCCCTCATCAACGCTCTTTTTCTTACGTCTCGCCATGCGTCTCTCCTTCCTCCGTGTGGGCAGACCCTGGGTTCACGGGATGCTTTCCTCGAAGGTCACCATCTCGCGCGGGGCGAGGTGAGCGAGTTCGAGGATGAACATGTTCCGAAGTCCCCAGAGATCAGCCCTGACGCACTCGTGCGGCCAGGAGGTTCTCGAGCTTGACCGCGTAGAGATCGACTTCGTCGGAGATCTTCTTGGCCAGGTTCGAGATGAAGATGTGGGAAGCAAGAAGCGGGATCGACACCATGAGACCGAAGCCGGTGGTGTTAATCGCGATCGAGATACCTTTTGCCAGTGCGGTCGCGCGCTGGTCAGCGGAGACGGTCGCAACCGCCTTGAACGCCTCGATCATCCCGAAGATGGTTCCGAGGAGACCCAGCAGAGTCGCGATGTTCGCGAGCGCCGAGATCATCGGCACGCGCTTGGTGATGGCGGGGCCAACCTCAAGCATCGACTCTTCGATGGCGGCAGCGATGTCCGCCTCCGATTTGTTGGCGCGGGTCAGGCCAGCTTTGATCACGCGAGCCAGCGCAGCCTTGTCGGCGGCATTGCACAGCTTGATTGCGCGGTCGATGTTGTTGGCCATCACCAGCTTCTGGATCTGGTTGAAGAACTGTCCTCCGTTAATGTTGAAACGGAAAAACAGGAAGATGAAGCGCTCGATCATCACGCCCGCGCCCAAAATGGCAGTAAGGGCGATGGCGTGCATGAAAGCGCCGCCCTGCTGGTAGAACTCAGCAAAATTGTCCATGACTCGTTGTCCTCCTCATCGTCGGCGGGACAAGGTCCCGCATTGGTCGGCGGGACGGCAAGTCCCGCACTGGTATGCGGGACAGCAGTCCCGCAGTGATACCGGTGGCACGTCGATACCCGGCTTGTTTCGTGGCTCGTAGGGGGGTGAAAAAGGTGCTCTGCATCGTGCCCTAACCTGGGGTGACTTGGCGAGCGAGAATGCGCGCGCGTTCCGCTCGCCCCCGGTGGTCATGACGGTCGCCGCCGAAGACCGGCGACGATGAATGCGAAGCGTAGACAGATGGGGGTCCATCTACCCAGGGCGGGATTAGAACAAAGGATCCTGTACGGACTCAAGCACCAAAGGTAAGAATTTCGCATCGAGTCGCGCCCAATCGTACGCGGACTGCGAGCGACGTAAGATGAAGAATGCGTTTGGCTTCTCGAGTCGACCTTCGACCAAGAAGTCCTCGTCCAGCGAGATCTTGCGATCTGAAGGGTCTACGGCGGCGTCGCCGGACGCGCGGGCGTCATCGCGTTTCTTCCCACGTTTCTTCTTGCTTTTGCCGCGCTTGGGCGGATCAGCGTCGCCAGTTGCGGGGGCGACGGTTCGCATCGCGACGCGCTCTCCTTCGAGCGGCACTCGTTGACGAGAAGACGACGCACGCAGGGCACGTCGCGCGGCGGCGTCGAGGAGGCCGGCACTCGGCGTGCCCGCTCGTGGTTTCGCTGTCGATGCGGACGTGGCGTCGGTGTTCGACCTCGAAGTATTCTCAGGCCGAGGCTCCGGCTTCGCAGCCTTGGAAGTGGGCCGGGAGGCCTGCTGCGGCGGTGCAGCATGCACCGGGGCCGCAATGAAACATGCCAGGAGGCCGAGCGATCCGAACGAAGCGAGGGCTGCACTGCGCGATGTGATTCGGTTCGTGGTGCTCATGTCCAACCTCGGGTGCGGTCTCTCCACACCGACGACCACCGAGCCATTGCCGGCAGGTTCGCGTCCTTGTTCCAACGACGGGAGGACGCGACCCGTGCGTGACGTCCTCCGCCAAGATTAGTGTCGTCACGACGCAGCGGGTTCCCCGCCATCGCACTTTTATTCCCAGGCTTTTGCACGCCAGGTTTCTGCGGCGCGCTGGGGGCGGGCTTCGAGGGCGTCGGCTGACTCGGCTTGGTTGCCGGAGCCGTGGGTTTTGACGGTTTCGCGGGTGCGCTCGGGCTGTTGGCGGGCGGCTTTGAACCTCCCGGCTTCGCCGGCGCCTGAGGAGATCCTCCTGGCCTTGCGGGTGCCTTGGGGGACCCTCCGGGCTTCGCGGGAGACTTGGGGGACCCTCCGGGCGATGGCTTGGCAGGAGGAGATCCGCCGGGTTTCGCCGGCGCCTGGGGCGACCCCCCGGGTTTCGTTGGCCCCTTCGGAGACCCACCCGGCTTTGCGGGCGCCGAAGGCGATCCACCCGGCTTCGTTGGTGTGGCCGGAGATCCACCAGGCTTGGCCGGGGTCGCCGGAGATCCACCGGGTTTGGCAGGAGTCGCCGGATCCTGAGGAGATCCGCCGGGCTTGGCTGGGCTCGCCGGAGCCGTCGAGTCGCCGTCACCCGCAGGTTTCGCCGCGGCATCGGAAGGTGCCGCATCCGCGCCGCCTGGAGACTGGGGCTTACCCGCGTCCTCCGCCGACTTCGCAGCGCGCTCGGCCTTGCGCTTGGTGTTCCGCTCCTCGCGCTCGATCCCCTTCTTGGCCAACCGAATGTAGTCGTCCGCGCGCTCCACCGAGACGGGAGCGATGCGCTTCTTCGATCCCAGCCCGCGCGCGAGCGGCTCGGTCGTCGCCCGACCGCCCGAGAGTTGCTTGTACCGCTCCAGACTCGAGATCGCGGTCTGCAGACGCTTCGTCGTCGTCATGTCGCCCATCGTTTGGGCATCGAGGTAGAGCACGCCGAGGTTGAAGTGCGCCTCGGGGTAGTTCCGCTGGAGCTCCAGCGCCTTGCGGATCTCCTTCTCGGCCTCGGGCAGCTTCCCCTGCGCCCGCAGAGCCGCACCGTAGTTGAGGTGCGCCTTGGCGAAGCCGGGCTTGAGTTCGAGCGCGTACTGGAAACACGACGCCGCGGTGCTCACGTCCCCGGCCCTCAGGTAGCGAGTGCCCAGGTTGTTCCAAGCCGCAGCGTTCTTGTCGTCGGCTTCGGCCGCCTTCTTGAACGCCTGCGTCGCCATCTGGTCCTTGCCCAGCGATGCGAGGGCGAAGCCTTGGAGGTTGTAGACGGCCGAGGTGTCCTTCGGCGTACGGACCTTCTCATCGACCGCGAGCGCAGTCGTCGTGACCGAGACGACCAGCTCGTGTTTGCCCTCTCGGTAGAACACCTCGGCGAGGATCATCATCGCGTCGACGTTCTGCTCGTGAATCTTCAGCGCCGCCCGAGCATTGGTCACCGCTTCGGAGAACTTCTTCTGATCGAGCATCTTGCGGGCCTGCGCGCTGCGCTGCCGCGAGGACGCCATCTTGCGCTTCTCCTCCTCGGGATCTCGGTCTTGAACTTTGGGCAGGTCCTGCGCGGCCGGCTTCGGTGCGGTGCCGTCCTTCGCCGACGGGGGCTTGGCCGAGGGGTCATCCGGCTCCATGTCCTCGAGGGCCGAGACGCGATCTGCGTTTGGGTCCTTGGAGCCTGCGCCATCTTTGTCGCAAGCCGCGGCTCCCACAGACAGGCCGAGGCCCAAACCGAGACACAGCATGCCGCGCAGCCATCGTTGGTTGTGGCGCTCGTTCATCGCAAGTCCTCCACCTGCAGGTCGAGTGCCGGCTGCCGCAGCAGCGGATACTCGTCGGGCTTGTAGATGTTCAGACGCTCTCGCGCAGCGCGTGTGAACTCGTTCTCCACGCTGTACGCCTTGGAGAGCTTGATCGTCGCCTCGTACTCAGAGAGCGCGATGGCCTCGAACCGGTCCGCTGCGGCCCCGACGATGTCTTTGTAGGCGAACCAGGACTCGCTGAACTCCTTGAGCTGCTTGGGCACCGGAGCATCGCGAAGGTTGATCGCCGTCTGCTCCAGCGCCTTGCCCTTGGAGAAGGTCGCACCGAGCGCCCAGTCGACGCGCTTGTAGTCGACGACCTTGTCGAACTCGCTACTCGCAGCGACCACCGACTCGAGCAGCTGCTTGGATTCCTTCTCCAGCTTCTTGCGCTTGGTGCTCTTGATCTTCGAAGCGGAGACCTTTTCGAGCTCGGCCGACGCCAACAGGAACTGCGCCTCGCTGGGGAAGTCGGCCGCCTCGGATGCAGGCTTGAGCTGACGCGTCTCGAACTCGAGCACCGTCTGGCGGTAGTACTCGTCGGCCTTCTTCTGGTTGCCCAGCTGCTCGTGCGCCTGCCCGATCCGTAGCTGTGCCTCGACCACCCGCTCACTCTGCCCAGCGTCTGCGGTGTGCTGGTTGAGGAACGATTGGTACGCCGAGATCGTCTTCTTGTGCTTCTCGGTCTTGCCGAGCACCTGCGCGGCCTTGAACCGGGCCTCCGCCGCCTCGGCCGGGTCGGCGGTCTGCTCGGCGTAGCGTTGATACATCTGCGAGCTGCGCTCGTACTCCTGCAACGCATCGAGCACCTCGGCGGCGTTTTGCAGGCTCTCATCGCGGAACTCGCTGTCCTGGTAGCGCTCGTCCTCGGCGAGGATCGTGTAGGACTCGACCGCTTCGTCGTACTCGAAGAATCGGGAGTGGTTGAAGCCGGTCCTCAGCAACGCGTCATCGGCAAACTCCGAGTCCGGGTAGCCGCTGTAGATGCGCTTGTAGGTCTGGCTTGCGGAGGAGAACCGCCCGATGTTCTCGTAGGCGACCGCGGCGTTGTTGAGGGCTCGATCGGCGTTGGGGTCCTTGGGAGCCTGGTCGACCAACGCGACGTAACGGTCGGCCGCGGCCTCGAACTCGCCGGCGTCGTAGAGGATCGTGGCCTCTTTGAAACGAACCGCGTTGCCGAGCGCGGTGAGCTGTCCGGCAAACTTCTCCTTCTCCGCTCCCTCCCCGCAGCCTTTCTCGCCGAGCTTCTGCGTCCACTGCTGCGCGCCTTCGAGGTCTTCGAGTACGACGCGCGCATCGAGAATCGCCTGGCCGGCATTGATGGCGATGTTCTGGCTGCAGTAGTCGTCGATGACCCGCTCGAACCGGCCTTGGGCCTCGTCGAACCTCAGGTAGCGCTGCGAAATCTCGGCCGCTTGGTAGGCCATCGTGCCGGCCTGGTCGGAGTCAGGCCGCAGGGCGACGAACCGGTCGTACGACTCCTGCAGCGACAGCTCCACCTCCGGCACCGCCATCGGCGTGTCGAACGGCCCTTCCATGCCGTCTTTGGGCATGTCAGGCCTCGAGTATCCGCCGGCGGTGATCTGGTCCTCGAGGTACGACTCGTACGCCAACACGGCACCGGTCGCGGCGTCCTCTTGCAGGCGGTTGTCGATGTTGGAATCGCGGACCTGGCCGTACTGGTCGGCCGCGTTCAAGTACTCGTCGCTGTAGTACAGCGCATCGGCGAAGTTGTAGCGGTACTCGTACGACGACTCGGTATCGGGGAAGCGCTCGAGATACGCCTCGTACGCTCGCGCAGCGATCGTGTACTCGGCCTTCGCCTCCTCCGTCTTGCCCTCGCCGCGCAGCTGCTGGGCGAAGACGTGGTGGTCGACCGCCGTGGCAACGAGCGCGCCCTCGGCCAGCTTCAGCGCCGCTTCGATCGTGTCCGGATCATCCTCGTTGGCGTAGAACCACTTGGTACCGCGGAGGTAGTTGGTGGCCAGGGCGTCACGAGCCTTGGTCGCGCCCTCCTTTTGCTGGAGCATCTCGTGGGCTTTGAGGATGCGGTCCTGAATCGACGGTGCCGCCGCGGCCATCGGCCATCGGTCGAGCGTGCTTTGCCAGATGCCGATCGCGGTCTTGAAGTCGGTTTGGTAGGCGAGCAGGTCGCCCAACGCGGCATAGACCTCGGGCACGTGCCGCTCGTTCCCCCGCTCGCTGTAGTCGCGATCGAGGCGGCGGTATCCGCGAGGACGGTCCGGGTTGCCGTCGTTGTCCCAGTCTTCTTCGACGTAGGTCTTGGCCAGGTACTTGACCGCGTCGTCGCGAAGCGCGAGCGCACCGGACATTTCTTCGCTGTCGCGCCGCGCATCGGCGTAGCGGATGAACTCGTCGAACTTCTGCGCCGCTTGGGGGAACTCGCGCATCAGGTACAGCGTCCACGCCATCCGGATGAGCGCCTCGTCGTAGAGGTCGTCTTCGGGGGTGCCAGCTGCCTTGGCGTACGCCTCGAGCGCGGGGCCGAACTGATCGGCGTCGTAATGCGTCTCCCCGATCCGCAGCCATGCCTCGGCTTCGAACTCGCTGTCCTTCTTCCAGGCGCTGCAGTCGCCGTAGATGCCCTCCGGGAAGCGTTTTTCAGCGAGGTTGGAGCCGTCGGCGACGGGGGGGTCGAACTTGTTCGCGCATGCCAGGGCCAGATAGCTCTGTCGAGACTGCTGTGGCTGCTCCATCTCGTAGAGCAGCGTGCCCATCATGTACAGGGCACCGTCGCCGAGGTGGAACCGCGGAAAGCGGCCGACGATGCCGCGATACAGATCGACCGACTCTCCATAGTCCGCCTTCGGGCTCGGGGGCGGCTCGGCGTTGGGGTTCTTCTCCATCGCCTTCTGGTACGCCTCCACCTCTTTGGCGAACGCGTCCTCCTGCCGAGCGAGGCGCTCCGTGCTGGCCTCGAAGTGCAGCTCGGCCAGGCGATACATGATCTCCGGCGTCCAGGTGGCGTCGTCGGGGTGCACCTCGAGGAAGTCGCCGTACCGACGGATCGCCTGGGCCCGCATCTTCCGGGCCTTGGCTTGGTGCTCACGAATCTGGCGGTCGTAGTGGTTCTCGAGCGCGCGCCGACCTTGGGCGCCGCCGATCTTCAGCTGAGAGGCGACGGTATGCGCCGCGGCTTCTTGCGCGGACTTGTAGCGACCGAGCAGCTCCTCCATCGTGTCGAGCCCCTCAGACTCCGACGCGTCCTTGGGGCGCAGCGGCAGTGGAGCCTGAAGCCGGCCCGCGTCTGTCGGCCGAATCTGTCGGTCGAGCGGGACGCCCGAGCCGGGCTCGCCGGCGATTCGGCGCTTGCGCTCCTTCTCGCGCTCCTCGTCGCTGCCGAGCTTGTTCATGTCGCCCGGAAGCATCCGAGCCAACACGGCGGAGGGGGCGAGCAAGCTCAGTCCCAGGACGATAGCCACGCTGGTATGGAGGCGTTTCATTCTGCGAGGTCCTCCAGTCCCATCTCGATCGCAAGTTCGAGCTCGCGGAGGTCGCGGTCACGGACGCGCTCCAGCCGGCCGACCTCGTCGGTCTCGGCCTCCTTCATCGCCCAGGCAACATCGAGCAGGCCCACTTCGGACCGCATCGTGAGGTTGCCGATCTCACCCACCACATCGACATAGGCCGCCTCCAACACCGATGCCACCACGGCTTTGGTGTCGCCGGTGGTCTCGGTCAGCTCCACGAGGTAGCGGTCCAGGTTGGCCCGCTCTTCGACCAGGATCGTGACCGCACCCTGCAGCCGCTTGGCGGCCGAGCGCTCGAGGGCGCCGCGGGTGTTGTCGACCCGCACCTGCATGCCCTCGACCCGCCGCATCACGGTGCTCGCGTCGGGGTCTTTGGAGGCCTTGGACAGCGCGGCCCACATGCCTTGGAGGTGCTTTCGGTACGCGCGGTTGGCCTTCTGCTGGGCCGCCAGAAGTGGGTCTTGATAACGAACCGCGGACTTGGCCCGGGAGATTCTGTCCCGCAATGCCTTGGAGGCCTTCTCGAGCTCGGCGATGTCGTTGCGCTGCGCTGCCGCCTGCTTCAAGAAGCCCTGGCGATCGATCTTCTGGTCCTTGCGCGTCTCGTCGTAGTAGCGCTCGGCGGCGATCAGCTGCGCTCGCATCTCGCTGATGAAGAGGTCCATCTTGTGCGCCCGCTCGCCGAGGCGCTCCAGCTTGGCAACGGTCTTGCGGTAGTCCGGACCGCGAGATCCCAGCGGCTCGTCGACGCGGCGACGCAGCTTCAACCGCTGCGACTCCATGCGGTCGAGCGAGGACCCCTTGAGCCCAGAGGCCAACCGAGAGACCAGCGCCTCACGTACCTCGAGGAGGTCCTTGTCCACGTTGTCGAGCCCGGTCGCGTGGGCGCCCAGGTCGTTGAACAGCCGCGCCTTCTCTCGCGCCTGCACGGCCTCTTCCATGCGGGCCAGCAGGTCACGCGTCTCGGTGAGCTCGCGCTGCAGCGAGCCCACTTCGCGGGAGACCGCCTCGGCGTGCACCGCAGAGTCGAGCGTCCGGGCCACGGGCAGCGCCGCGGCCGGAAGCAGCGAGGTCAGCGAGAAGTTCTCCATGTCCTCGCCAACAACGGCGGCGAAGTACACCCGCGCATCGGACTGCGTCGACAGCTTGCTGGACATGCGCTTGCCCAGACGATCGAATTCGCGGCGCAAGGTGAGGAACTCCTCCTCGGCACTTGCGTAGTCCCGCTGCTGAATCTTGATCTTGCCGCGCAGCTGCTTGATCTCCGCCGAGATCGGAGACTCGGGGTCGTAGATCAACAGCAGGTCGAGCGCCTGGATGGCCTGCTCGTATTGCTTGTTGCCCAGCAGCGTCCAGGCGGTCTCGTACATCGCCTCGGGGAAGAACGGCGAGTCGCGACCGATCTGCCGGTAGGCGTTGACGGCTTGCTCGGGCTCCCCGGTGTCATGCTGGATGCGACCGATCGCCAGCCAGGACAGCTCCTTGATCTGACGGTCGCGAGGGTTGCCGGGGTTGGCCTTGACGATGTTGCTGAAGCGCGTGAGCGCATCGTCCAGCTCGCCAGCGCCGACAGAGGCGGAGGCGGCGACGTAGGCCGCCCGCACGCGCCACTTGGCACCGGGGCCACCGCGGCTGATCGGAACATCGAGCGGACTGAGCGACTCGAGCTCGGCCACAGCCTTGTCGTAGCGCTCGGTGAGGAACAGGTAGCGGCCGTACGCGTAGCGAAGCTCGGCATCCCGGTCGGAGCGTGGGAACGACTCCGCCCACTGCATCAATCGTTCGGCGTCGTCCTTGCTGACGATGCCCTTGGGCGGGGCGACAGAGATGTCGACACCGACGGATTGCAGGCGAGCGCGAACCTCGGGCGTCGCCGACAGCCCGGGTCGTCGCGCAAAGCCATCGTCGCGACGAGGAATGGCGAGGTCGAACAGACGTGCGACCGAGAGCTGCTGAAACCGCTTGGCGTCGGGTCGCCGGTCGGAGAGGTTCTTCGAGAACAGCTCGATCGCCCACTGCTCCATGCCCATCTTGGTGAGCGCGTCCCCGAGGAAGAACACGGCCTGGGTGCCCGCGGGCGTCTGCCCGTAGTTCTCGACCAGATCGAGGAACTTGATGGCCGCGCCTTCGTAGTCGCCCTCGGCCATCTGCAGCTGACCTGCGACCAGTTGTTTGGCGAGCTGCGTGTCGGTGGGGACGGCTTCTTTCGCGGCCGCGCGCTCGGCCTTGACCACGCTGGCCTCAGACTCGCGCAGCCGCTGCACGAGATCGCCGAGCTTGGCCGCCTTCTTCTTGCGACGTCCCTTCGGGGCAGCGTCGGCGTGCGAAGGCACAGCGAGCGTGCCGGACACGACCGCGAGCACGAGCAAGACCTGTTGGCAGGAGCGCTTCACTTGGAGGACTTCTTGGTGGCTTTCGCCTTCGGCTTCGCCTTGGCTTTCGCCTTGGCTTTCGCCTTCGAGGACCGCCGACGCTGCTTCGGCAACGGACGGCCACTGGCGTCCAGCGGCTGTTCCTGCCAGTTCACGTTCGGCCGGTCGGTCATCTCGGTGGTCAGGTTGCCCTCTTCGTATCCCGACGAGACGATCTTGATGGCACCGTTTTCGGGCGCGGTGAAGCTGTGCGAGCTGTTCGACTCGAAGCTGTAGCCGGACAGGTACGAGAACACGCCGTACCCATGCCCCGTGTAGGTCAGCTCGATCTGCACGGTGTGCGGACCCGGAGGCAGGTTGCCGTCGAGGATGACCAGTTCGTCCTCGGTGTCGAGGCTGCCGGTCTCATCGTTTCGGGCGACGATCTGCGCGCCATCGAGCGTGTACACGACGCGCACCAGCTTGAAGCCGGAGCCCATCAAGTTGCGATGCGCGAGAATGACCCGGCTGCCGGCCAACACCCCGCGGAGCACAGTCTCCTTGAGCAAGGAGAGTCGAGCTTTGCTGCGGAAGATCCGGTCCTTCAGCCCGTCGACATCCGTCTGCAGCGAGTTGAGCCGATCGCCGTACAAATCGCTCTGACGAACATCGGAGGAAGTCTTCTTGCCGCCGCCCTCCATGGGATTGACGGTGCCCTTTGCCGGTTTCTTCGCAGTACCAGCCGGCTTGGTCGTCTTCGGCTTCGCGATGGTCGACTTCGCAGGCGCGGAAGCGGCCTTTGGCTGCGAAGGTGGCGGCGCCGCGTTCGCCGTGGCGGCTCCAAGAACCAAGAAACAGAGCAGGGCAAACATGCCGCTGCCCCACACAATGGCTCGGTTCACACCACGCCTACGCACGCCTGCCACGGTATCAGCACCCCTGGGGCCGAGCCACCAAAGCGGCCGAAACTGACCCTCGTTCGAAATGGACCCGGACCGTGGTGGGTCACCCTTCGTCTTGCAGGACATCGATCGTTGGTCGCGCCTGCGGCCGAGTTCCGTGTCGAAAGATGGGGGGCTGCGCAGACGTACAACTGCAGCGCCCAACGCGCCCGTGCCTCGCAGACGAATCTGCGAGGCCAAAGAGCGAGAAGCCTAGGCCTCACGGCCCGCGTTCAGCGGTCTACGCGACGCCAGATGGCTTCGAGCAGCTTCGGAACGCCCTTCCCGGTATGCGCCGAGATGACGAACAACGGGATGTTCTTGGCTTTGAGATCGGCTCGCAGCTCTGCGATGAGCGCCTTGCCGTTCTCGTCCATCAGCGTGTCCGCTTTGTTCAGCGCCACGATGCGGGGCTGGCCTTCGAACGTGCCGTACTTGGACAGCTCGGCCTCGATCGCTGCGAGGTCACCCAACGGTTCCCGGTTGGGATCCACGTCGAGCGCCAGCATATGGAGCAAGACTCGGGTTCGCTCGAGGTGCCGAAGGAACTGATGCCCCAGGCCTTTGCCCTCGGAGGCACCATCGATCAGGCCGGGGATGTCCGCGACGACCATCGTTCGCTGATCGCTCAGCGACACGACACCCAGCTGCGGAACGAGCGTGGTGAACGGATAGTCGGCGACCTTGGGCTGCGCGCGCGAGATCTTCGAGATCAGCGTCGACTTGCCCACGTTGGGGTAGCCCACGATGCCGACATCGGCGAGCAGCTTCAGCTCGAGTCGCACCCGAAGCGATTGACCCAACCGACCGGGCTCCGCGAACGATGGCGTCCGGTTGGTCGGCGTCTTGAAGTGCATGTTGCCGCGACCACCTCGCCCACCAGTGGCAATGACGACGCGCTGGCCTTCCTCCGTGAGATCGGCCAGCAGCGTTCCCACCTCGGGAATCTCGCCTTCCGCGGAGATGTCGGGCGCACCGGGATCGTGCGGCGCAGTCTTCCAATGAGACTCGTCCCCGTCATTCGGGTCGTCGACGTAGATCGTCTCCATTGCGTCCTCGGGGAGATCTTCAGGATCGACCCCAGCCGCAGTGGCCGCTTCCTCGCCCGGACCATCGACGTAGACCATCGTGCCGACGGGGATCTTTACGATGAGATCCTCGCCGCCGCGGCCGTACTTCTGCTTGCTCGCGCCGTTGTTCCCGGAGTCCGCACGTAAGTGCTGGCGGTACTGCAGGTCGAGCAATGTATGAAAGTGGCCATCGGCGACAAACACGACGTCGCCGCCATTGCCCCCATCGCCCCCCGCAGGTCCGCCGTGCGGCACAAACGCTTCGCGCCGCCAAGAGACGGCACCGTTGCCCCCCTTGCCAGCGCGTACGAAGACCCGAACTTGGTCTACAAACTTCAACGTTTCCGCTCCAGAGCGAGCTGCCTACTCGGCAGCGCTGGGCGGGTTCTCGTTGAGCTTCTTCCAGTCGCCAAGCATCTCGTCATTGGCCGGTTCGACCATGACGAATTTCTTCCGCCGGATGCCGCGCTTGTAGAAGCGAACGGTACCGCCGCGCAGAGCGAACAGAGTGAAGTCTCGACCGAGGCCCACGCCGGGACCGGGGTGAACATGAGTGCCCACCTGGCGGATGAGGATGTTGCCAGGAACGACTTCTTGCCCGCCGAACTTCTTGACTCCACGCATCTGTGCGTTGGAATCGCGACCGTTCTTGATCGAGCCTTGTCCTTTTTTATGTGCCATCGATTGACCCTTTTCTTAGTCCGTTGGTCTGGCTCTTGATCAGGCGCTGATCGATTTGATCTCGAGCGCGGTGTAGTACTGACGATGGCCAGCCTTGCGACGGTAGTTCTTCCGACGCTTGAACTTGTAGACGATCAGCTTCTTGCCGCGGCCGTGCTTGACGACTTCGGTCTCGACCTTGGCACCCGCGACGTACGGGGTGCCGATCTTGGCTCCGGAGCCCGTGCCCACGAGCAGGACTTCATCAAAGGAGATCTTGGCACCGACGTCGGCGACGAGCTTCTCGACGCGAATCACGGCGCCCGGCTCGACGCGGTACTGTTTCCCGCCGGTCTTGATGACGGCTTGTTCTTGGCTGGACATATCTGAGCTCAGTTCTCTCGAAATCTCTGGAAGCGGCGCGTGTCTGAAGTGGGCCGTCAGGACCGGGTCGGGCCGCGCGGGAGGCCGAAGTGTATGGATCCGCGTGCCAGGGTCAAGCCCCAGTTCGGCGCTGGTGCGCAGCGCGACGCGAAAAGCCTCACGTGTGCGCGCCAGCCCCCCCTACGCGTTGCAAGCCCTCATGCGCGAGTTCCGCGGTTCTTCCGCCGACGCGCAATCCCAGCGAATCCAAGGAGGAATAGCGGGGCGAGCGAGCCTTCCCCGCCGACGCGACACCCGCCGCTGTCATCCCCCGAAGCATCTCCGCCGCCACCCGAACCGGAGACCGCACCACTGCTGCCATCTCCCGCGCTTTCGCTGTCGATCCCGGTGCCGCTGGCCGAATCCGATTCGAAGCCACCCGACGAGCCGTCGCCGGCCGTGTCCGAGTCGGTACCCGACGCCGTGTCCGAGTCGGTGGCCGAAGCTCCGCCGATGCTGACCGTGACGGTCTGGCTGGTGACGTGCTCGTACTGGTCTTCCGCCTCGACCGTGAACGTCCAAACGCCGGCCTCGAGGTTGGCGAGGTTGAGCGCCGCCCGGAACTCCGCGTCGACGTCCCGGTCGTAGTCGGGCTGGTCGTAGATGACTTCGCCGTCCTTGGTGACGATGAACTTCCAGCCGAAGCCGCCGTAGTTGTCGCTGACGACCGCGCGTAGCTCGACGTCGGAGCCTTCCTCGAGTTCGGCACCGTCGAGCGGCGACTGGATGTCGACGGTCGGGGCCTCCATGTCGGGCTCGTTTCCACCGAAGATCCAGGCCATCTCGGCGACATCATCCTGCTGGTCGTTGCCCGCACCGCAGAACATGTCGTGGGTGAGACGGCACCCTGCACTGCCCTGGCAAGCGTTCTCGCAGAGGTCATCACAACCGTCCTGAAAGGATCCGTCGCTCGAACCGCCGCAGTAGCTCATCACCGAGGCGCAGTTGAAGCTGTGGTCCAGGCCATACGCGTGGCCAGCCTCCTGCGCGATGGTGTTGGCAGCGATGTTGACGCTGCCACCATTGCTGAACGTGTACACGACGTGGCGTTGACCCAGCGCGCCGCAGTCGGCTCCAGGAGCAACACCACCAGCGGAGTCGCCGATGTTCGTATCCATCCAGGAGCCGCCCACCATCTCCATCGTGTACGGGACGACGTTGCGCGGGCGCGTCTCATAGACGATGCGGATTCCGAATTGAGCGAAGTTCGCTTCGGTGGCCTGGATGATCGCGAGCGCGATCGACTCTCCGCCGCCGAACGTCGGGTAGACACCCGTGAGCGCCAGCGAAGAGCGGCTCTCCGCGGAGTTGTCGGAACCGTTGTAGAGCATGCCGCCCCCGAAGTTCAGGAAGAGGGTGTGCTTGCGCGGGTACTGGTTGCCCGGAATGTCCTCGACCGCGAAGATCGGTCCGGTGCCGACGTCTTTGAACCCGTCCACGACATCGGAGGGGAGCACGACGCTGCCCTGTTGAACCCAGCCCTCGGGCATCTTGACCGTGTCCGAGGCGTCTCGTTGCGTTGGCACCGGCGCGTGAATCTGGTCGTCGGGGAGCTTGTGCGCGTCGAGTTCGTCGAATGCGGGCTGGGGCATCGGCTCGGCGATGTAGTCCCCGTCGTCTGTGCCCAAGTCGATCGTCTTGACCTGCGGGTAGTGCACCCATGGGTGGAACTCCTCGCGAGCCTCGGCGAAGGGATCGCTCGCCAGCGCGTCACCGTCCCCAGCCTCCGCGGGCAGGCTGAACAAGGCGGTGGGAACCAGGGCGGCGGCGATCCAAAGGTTACGCATGGGGTCCTCGGCAGTCCGCACAATGCGCGGGCCTGCGACCCGGAGTGTACGTTTTGGTAGGCCTGCAGGGCAAGGGTCCGCAGATCACGCAGCCTCACGATGAGGTTGCGGACCGTTCAGTCGGAGGGTACTCGTTCTTTGCACCAGCCCACCACGGGGAGATCCTCGCGGCAGCCGCGACATTTTTGGAGCGATGCGCCGCTCGTGCCTACGTTCAGCGCCATGATCCGCGTGATCAACGCTCGAAAGTTCGCCTGCTTGGCGCTTCTCTCGCCCGTCTTCGTCCTCGGGATCGGCTGTAGTTCCTTTCAGTTCGGCAAGCATCCCTCGCTGCCCGGTGGCGGCTCATCGAGGGTCGAGGCCTCGACCGCCCCCACGCCCGCCTTCGACGCGCCGGAACGTCAGCGCATCGCTCTGGTGCAGCCGTGGGTCGACTCCGCTGCGTACGACTACGAGTTGGAGCCCCAACTCCTCAACGCGATGATCTGGGTGGAGAGCCGCTTCGTCGAGCGGGCCACCAGCCCCGCGGGCGCGCAAGGCCTCATGCAACTCATGCCGCCCACGGCGAAGGAGCTGGCACAGAAGCTCGGGCGACCGCGGGCATCGAGCTTCGACCCAGAGTTCAACATCACCGCAGGTGCGCTCTACATCCGCAAGATGCTGGACCGCTACGACGGGGATCTCGAGCTCGCCTTGGCAGCCTACAACGCGGGTCCGGGCAACGTCGACAAGTGGACCCAGCACGGGGCCGAGCTTCCGCCGCGTTCCCTGGAATACGTCCAGTTGGTGCTCGACGCCAAGCGCCGCTTCGAAGAGCATCACGATGCGATCCTGACCCAGACGGACACCATGCTCGCCAAAGCGGTTGTTCCAGAGGTCGCACAACCGGCTGCAGTGGAGCCCGAACGGCAGTACGTGCCGGAGCCGCCACGGCGCGCGAAGCCCAAGACGCAACAGCCTGCGCCGACCCCGACCCCGGCTCCGGAACCGAAACCGGAGCCAACCCACGCCCGGCCACCGGCGCCGTCGACCGCATCCAAGGGCACGGGCAGCAAGCCGCCGAAGAACGTCGGCAAGGGCAAGCTTCCCTCCGTGCTCGACTGACACCGTCACCGTCACCGGCTCGCGCCCTCGCCGAGAATGCGGTGTACTGAGGTCCGTGTCGCAGCCGACGGACACCACCGACGCGACGCGGGCCACGCTGGACCCGGCCGCGACACTCATCGATGGCGAGTCCGCGCCCTGCAGCGAGCCGCGCTCGATCGAACGCGGAGATAGCATCGGTCGCTACTTGGTCGTCGACACGCTGGGTGCCGGAGCGATGGGCGTGGTGTACCGCGCGTACGACCCGGACCTCGACCGGACCCTCGCGCTCAAGGTCGTGAGCCAGCGGGCGGACGGTTCGAGCCGCGGCGCGAACGAACAAGCCAGGCTGCTTCGAGAAGCCCAGGCGATGGCCCGGGTCAGCCACCGGAACGTGATCCAGGTGTTCGACGTTGGGACGATCGACTCCGCCGTGTACGTCGCGATGGAGTTCGTCGACGGTGTGACGCTCAAGGAGTGGCTGGTGACCCAACGGAGCCCGGAGCAGGTGCTGCGACTCTTCGAAGCGGCGGGCAGAGGACTCGCAGCCGCGCACCGCCAGGGGCTGATCCACCGCGACTTCAAACCCGACAACGTGATGGTCGATGGCAACGACCTGCCGCGAGTCTTGGACTTTGGCTTGGCACGGACATCCAACCGGACCGACGCCGACGAAACCACGCAGTCGCTTCGAAGCGCCGAGCGCTCCATCTCGCTCGATGCGTCGATGACCGAGGCTGGGACTCTGATGGGGACCCCTGCGTACATGAGCCCCGAGCAGTACCGAGGCGCGGTGGCGGACCAGCGCAGCGACCAGTTTTCGTTCTGCGTCGCGTTGTTCGAGGCGCTGGTGGGACGCCGGCCTTTCGAAGGGCGGACCCTCACCGCCCTTGCAGCTTCGGTGACCCGGGGCAAGGTTGATCTGCCGGGTCAGTCCCCCGTGTCCCGAAGGGTCATGCAAGCGATCCTTCAGGGGTTGAGCGTCGAGCCTGAGGACCGACACCCGTCGATGGAAGCGCTGTTGGTCAAACTCGTACGCAGCCGTTCGGGGTCTCGGGGGCTGGGCATCGTGGTCGGCGGCGCGGGGCTTGCGATCGGCGCGGTGGCGGTAGCGCGCAGCAACGTGTCCATCCAGCCACCACCTCCTTGCGAAGGTGCGCAAGATGATGCTGCCGCCGTGTGGTCACCGGCGCGTCAGGAGGTCATCGCGGCTGCTTTCACGACGCGGGCGGGCGAGCGCGGCCGCCGAGTTTGGGGCGATGCCGCGGCGAGGCTCGAGGCCTACCTCGCGGACTGGGTCCGCGCGAGAACCGACGCGTGCGAGGCGACCCGCGTGCGCTCTGAACAGTCCGAGGCGCTGCTCGACCGCCGCATCGCGTGTTACGACGCTCGACTTCGGGGCGTCGATGCCACGTTGCATGCGCTCGAGTCCGTCGACACCGTCGGCGTGAACAATGCCCAGGATGCTGTCGCAGAGCTGGACGGGCTGGCAGCGTGCGCCGAAACGAAACGGCTACTCGAAGCTACGCCCCGGCCCACCGACCCGGCCGCCCTCGAGCTTCTCGAACGCCTCGAGGCTCGCCACGCCGCGCTCAGCGTTCAGCTCAGACTCGGGCACTACGAAGATGCGCTCGAGCCCGCGCGAGTCCTTGCGAAAGACGCCGTCGAGCTCCCCTACGCGCCGATGCGCGCCAAGGCCTGGACGGTTCTGGGAGATGCGGAGGCCGAGGCTGGTGCCGACGAGGGCGCGCTCGAGGCCTACGAAGAGGCTCTGCACGCCGCGATCGAGTCCTCGGACCCCACCGCCGCTGCCCAGGCCGCCATCCAGCTGGGCCTCACCGCGGGCCACTCCGCAGCGGATGTCGAGCGAGGCTTGCGTGCACTCGAGATCGCCCGAGCGTTCGCCAAGAACTCCGCCGACCGAGACCGCCTCGAGATCACCGCCGCGATGCATGAGGGGGCCATCTCCGTGACCCAAGGCGACATGGCCAAAGCTCTGCTTCTGCACGGACGGGTCCGCGACTACTGGGCGGGACAGCCCAACGCAGAGGCTGCGCTCGCGGCATCCTTGCTCGACATCGGGTCGGTCTACGCGTCCACGGGCCGGGCCGACGAAGCCGTCGACATCCAACGGCAGGCGGTGGGGCTCAACGAGACGGTCTACGGACCCGACCATCCCCTCACCGCAAACGCCCTGCGGGAGCTTGGGAACACCCTCTCGACGCTCGAGCAGTTTGACGAAGCCGAGGTCGAGCTCGGCCGCGCGCTGGAGATCCAGGTCGGTGCTCGCGGCCGTGAGAGCCGCGAGGTCGCACACCTCTTCGATGACCTCGGCCGCGTCCTGCGGGCTGGCGGAAACCTCGACGGGGCGATCGCCAAGCACCGCGAGGCCTACGAGATCCTGCGGGGCGTGCATGGTGGAGACAACCCGGCCCTGGTCGTCTCCGGGATGAACATCGGATACACGCTCAACGCTGCAGGGCGCTGGCAGGAGGCTCTCGATGCGTTTGTGGCGGCACTGGAGATGGCCGAGCGGGTCAGCGGCCCCGAGCACCCGCACATCGTCTATGCAGCGAATGCCGCCGCCTCCGCGCTCGTCGATCAGAAGCGCTACGACGAGGCGTACGGCTACGCGAAGAAGGCGCTCGATCTCGTCGGCAAAGCTCAGGTTCCGCCCACGCTGTTCGCCGAGACCCGCTTCATCGCGACGCACGCTTTGTGGAAGGACGGGAGCGTTCCCGCCGCGACCAAGGACCGAGCGCGTGCACTCGCTCGAGGGTCACGGGAGATCTACGCCGAAGGCCCGGAGCAGTGGGCGCCGTACGTCGAGAAGATCGACGCCTGGCTGGCCGAGAACGGCGGCTAGCCCTCACGTATTGCCGGGCAGAAGAGTCGTGACAAAGGTTGCGACGCCGCGGCGCGCCTCGATGGCCTCTGCGTACTCGGGCGATCCGTACCAGCGCTTCGCCGCGGCTTCGTCGTCAAACTCGAAAAGGACGGTCACAGCGTGGCTGCGCTCCCCCTCCAACATCTCAGGCGCTTTGGCCTTCGATAGCAGGCGCGCACCAAAAGCCTTCAGAGTCGGAGCCGCGAGTTCCTGGTAGCGACCGAAGCGCTCGGGGTCGGACACATTGATGTGGATGTGCAGATAGGCTGCCATGCCTCCAGCGTGCTCCGCGGCCCCCGCATCGCCACTCGAAAGAACGAAGGACTGTTCTGCTATTTTTCGAGGCGATGAACTGGGACGATCTTCGTTTTCTACTGGCGATCGTCCGGGCACCGACCCTGACAGAAGCGGCGAAGTCCCTGGGTGTCACGCAGACCACGGTGACCCGCCGGCTCACCGTGCTCGAGGAGCAGCTTGGTGTCCGGCTGGTCTCGCGCACCTCCCAGGGCATCGTCGTCACAGACTTGGGGCATGCCGTCGCCTCGGCCGCCACCGACATCGAGGAGCGAGTCGCCGCGCTCGACCGCATGCTCCTGAGTCGAGATGACAGCCTCGATGGTCGCCTCCGTGTGGCCACGGTCGACATGGTCGCCCACTACGATGCCGCGCTCTTCCACTCCTTCAACGAGCGGTACCCCGGGATCACACTCGAGCTCTCCACGGGCATCGACACCCGGGACCTCGGGCGGGACGAGGCGGACATCGCGATTCGCTGGACGAACAATCCATCCGAGCCGCTCGTCGGGCGCCGTATCGGGCCCGTGCCCTACGCCATCTTCGCGAGCCAGGACTTGGTGGACCGCGTGGGTGCTGACGCGCCCCTCGAAGCATTCCCGTGGCTCGCATGGATGAGCAACCTCGATGCGGTCATCACCGCGCCCTGGATGCGCGAGCACACCCCCAAAGACCGTATCGTCGGTCGTTATGACTCCGCGCTGTCACTGCACGCGGCAGTCCGAGCCGGTCTGGGAGCCGCCTTCATGCCGTGCATGTACGCAGGAGAGGACTTGGTCTGTCTGCGCCCCACCGAGCCCAGGTTCGAGTATGACGTCTGGCTGCTCGTCCACCCCGAAGCCCGCGCTGCAGCGCGTGTCCGGGCCTTCCTCGATCACGCCTCCGACTACTACAAAGCCCGCACTCGCGAAGGCGCGGGCGCGGGCTGAGTCACCGTCACAGGACGACGAAGTCGTGACGTTCAGTGCGCGTAGACGCCTTCTTTGGCGCGGCCGGTCTTGGTCAAGAACTCCTCGTACCCGCCGGGGAAGAAGTCGAAGCCGCCGTCGCCCTTGAGCTCGAGCACGCACGTCGCGACCTCTTCGAGCATGCACTGGTCGTGCGTGACGAACACGAGCGTGCCCTCGCACTTTTGCATCGCCTCGGTCAGCGACCGAATCGACTCGAGGTCGAGGTGGTTGGTGGGCTCGTCAAGGATGACCAAGTTGCTGCCCAGCAGCGTCAGCTTGCACATCAGCAGGCGAGCCGTCTCACCACCGGAGAGCGCCTTGACCGGCTTGTCCGCATCCTCGGAGGGGAACAGCATCCGCCCCAGCAGTCCGCGAATCTCCTGAACGGTCGCCTTCTCGTCCCACTGGTACAGCCAGTCGTACGCGGTCCGATCGTCGTCGGTATGCACGCCCTCTTCGTGCTGCTGCGGCATCATGGCAACGCTGACTTCGTGGCCAAGCTTCAACTTGCCGCGGTCGGCCACGTAGTCGCCGCCCTCGCCCGCGATCAGCTTGGCCAGCGTGGTCTTTCCGATGCCGTTGGGACCGATGACCGCCAGCTTGTCTCCACGCTGAAGCGTGAAGGACAGATCCTTGAGCACCGTCTCCCCCTCGAAGCTCTTGTGCACACCGTCGACCTCGAGCACCAGCTTGCCACCGGGGATCTTGGGCTCGAAGCGAATGAACGGCCGCTCGATGTTGCTGCGCTTGAGGTCGGTGACCTGAATCTTCTCCATCTGGCGCTTGCGAGAGCTGGCCTGAGAAGCCTTCTTCGCGTTGGCACCGAAGCGACGGATGAAGTCCTGAAGATCGGTGATCTTCTTCTTCTTGGCCGAGTTCGATTTCTCTTCCTGGATTCGGTACTGGACCTTCTGCTTGAGCATCATGTCGTACGCGCCCGGGTAGACGATGATGTTCTCGTAGTCGACGTCTGCGGTGTGAGTGCAGACCTCGTTGAGGAAGTGCCTATCGTGGCTGATGACCACGAGCACGCCGCGGAACTGGTGCAGGAAGTCCTCGAGCCAGCGGATCGAGTCGACGTCCAAGTGGTTGGTCGGCTCATCGAGCAGGAGCACGTCGGGCTCACCGAACAGCGCCTGGGCCAGCAACACGCGCAGGCGGATCCCGCTGTCCAACGTGGACAGGGGTTCCTCGTGCTCGGCCTTGGCGATACCCAGACCGATCAGGAGCTGCTCCGCTTCGTTCTCGGCGTTGTAGCCGTCCTCCTCGGCGATCACGACCTCGAGGTCGCCGAGCTTCATGCCGATCTCGTCGTCGAAGTTGCCCGCTGCGAGCAGCTCATCTTTCTCGGCCATCGCCGCCCACAGCCGCTTGTTGCCCATGAGCACGACGTCGCGGATGCGATCGTTCTCGTGCCGATAGTGATCCTGATGCAGCATGCTCATCCGAGCATTGGGCGGGATCGAGATCGTCCCCTCGTCGGCCTCGACCAACCCGGAGATGATCTTCATGAACGTCGACTTGCCAGCACCGTTGGCGCCGGTCAGGCCGTAGCGCTTCCCCGGGTCGAACGTGGTGGTGACATCGTCGAAGAGGACCTTGCCCCCGTAAGCTTTGCGAACTTCCGAAACCGTAAGCATGGCGACCTTGCGGGGCTACGTTTAGGCCAACGCGGGCCCGTTGGCAAAGGGGTCGCTCACGGGCCAAACACCGCGTGATACGGTGCTTTCGTGGACTCGGCCCGGATGCATCGCGTGCTCGGGGTGGTGCTCGCCGTCCTCATCACCTGGGCGCTGCCGAGCGCTGCACGCGCGTGTTCGTGCGTGAGGCCCCCTCCCCCGCTCGCCGCGGCCGAGAAGGCAAATGTGGTGTTCGAGGGTCGCGCGGGGGCCCCGAGCACCGAGGGCATGCGCATCCGGACCACGTTCGAGGTCAGCCGGACGTTCAAAGGGGACACCGGAACCTACGTGGACGTGCTCACCATGAGCAGCTCGGCGGCGTGCGGGCGCCGCTACGTCCCCGGGGAGACGTACCTGGTCTACGCCTATCAATCAGGCGGAAGCCTGGCGGACAACCTGTGCTCTCGGACCCGGCGCTCGTCGGAGGCAGCGGTTGACTTCGAGGTGCTCGGCGGAGGCCTGCCCCCCACCGGGCTTCCTGAGGTGGGCGAAGCACCGCCCAATGTCGAGGCGCCCCGCATCGCGCCCACCGTTGCCACGCCGCCGCCGGTCCAGCCCGAGCGCCGCGGCTGCGCAGCATCGGTCGCAGGGTTGCCTCACACCCGCGGACCGTTGCTGATGTCGGTCCTGTTCCTCCTCGGCGTTGCCTCCCACAGGCGTCGCGCCTACCGTGGCCGCGGCATCTCACCGCCCCGGAGGCCACATGTCGCACGGATTGTTCGAAACCCCACCGCCCGTCAATGAACCCGTCTTCGCCTACGAGCCCGGCTCCCCCGCTCGCGCTGAGCTGCAAGCCGAGCTGAAGCGTCAACGCGCCGAAAGCTTCGAGCTTGGGCCCGTCATCGACGGCAAGGCCGTCCACACCGGCACGCTCGAGACACTGCTCTCGCCGCACGACCTCTCGACGCCGATCGGTCAGGTTCATCAAGCCGGCCCCGAACACGCCCAGCAAGCGATCGCGGCGGCTCAAAAAGCCAAGCCCGCCTGGGCTGCCCTGCCGTGGGAGCATCGCGCGTCGGTGTTCTTGCGCGCCGCGCATCTGATCCGCACCAAGTACCGCGCCGCCCTCAATGCCGCGACGATGCTCGGACAGAGCAAGACCGTCCACCAGGCAGAGATCGATGCCGCATGCGAGTTCATCGACTTCCTGGCCTTCAACGCGCACTACATGACGCAGATCATGCGCGACCAGCCGGACTCCCCGACCGGTCTTTGGAACCGCGTCGAGTCGCGTCCGCTGGACGGTTTCGTGTTCGCGATCACGCCGTTCAACTTCACGGCGATCGCAGGCAACCTCCCGACCGCGCCGGCGATGTGCGGCAACACCGTGGTTTGGAAGCCCGCCGCCACGGCGATGCTCTCGGCCCACTTCATCATGCAGATTCTCGAGGAGTCTGGCCTGCCTCCGGGGGTCATCAACCTCATCCCCGGTGATGGTCCCGCGATCGGTGGACCGGTGTTCGCATCCCCGGACCTCGCCGGGCTGCACTTCACGGGCAGCACCGGCGTGTTTCAAACCCTGTGGCAGCAGATCGGCGAGAACATTCGCAACTACCGCCAGTATCCGCGGATCGTCGGTGAGACCGGCGGCAAGGACTTCGTGGTGGTGCACCCCAGCGCCGATGTCGAGACCGTGTCGGTCGGTCTGCTGCGCGGCGCATACGAGTACCAGGGGCAGAAATGCTCTGCGGCCTCTCGAGCCTACGTTCCCAAGAGCCTGTGGCCCCAGATCCGCGAGCGACTCGGCGCGTTCATGGCCGACGTCAAGGTCGGCGACGTGTCGGACTTCCGCAACTTCATGGGCGCGGTGATCGACGCCAAGTCGTACAAGAAGCTCAGCGGCGCGATCGATGAGGCGCGCAGCAACGTGGGCTCGGGCGTCACCGAAGTGATCGGCGGCGAGTTCGACGACAGCAAGGGCTACTTCATCCGCCCCACGCTGATCGTCGCGGACGATCCGAAGTACCGCACCATGCAGGAGGAGCTGTTCGGCCCCGTCCTGTCCGTGTTCGTGTTCGACGACAACAAGTGGGACGAGACCCTTGCGCTCGTCGACAGCACCAGCGAGTACGCGCTGACCGGGGCCATCTTCGCCACCGACCGGCACGTGATCGACCACGCGATGAATGCCCTGCGCTACAGCGCGGGCAATTTCTACATCAACGACAAGCCCACCGGTGCCGTCGTGGGCCAGCAGCCCTTTGGCGGTTCGCGGGCTTCGGGAACCAACGACAAGGCGGGCTCGGCCCTCAACCTGATGCGTTGGATCAGCACCCGGACGATCAAGGAAAACTTCTCGCCTCCCAGCCAGTGGCGCTACCCCTCGATGGCGGGCGAGTAACACCCCAACGATGCCGCCCAACGAGCGCGCCGCCGGCTGGATCTCCCAGTTGCCCTGGGTCGCCATCGCTGGCGCGCTGGCGGTGCTCGTTCAATTCGTCGCCCAACACGCGTTCTCGATCTACGACGACGCGTACATCTACTTCCGGTACGCCGACAACCTGACCGCGGGCTGCGGCCTGGCGTTCAACTGCGGGGGGTCGCCGGTCGAGGGCTTCACGTCGCCGCTGTACCTGATGCTGCTGTGGTTGGGCGCGGTGCTCACCGGCGACGTCGAAGCGTGGTCGCAGATCTTGGGCACGCTGAGCCTGGGTGCTGCGTTGGTGCTGGCGATTCGGCTCGCCCGCATCCGTGGCGAGGCGGCATCCACATCCCTGGGCAGTGCGTGTGCCCTCGCCGTCGCGGTTGTGCTCGCCGCCGATCACCACCTGCTGCTCAACGCACTCAGTGGGCTGGAGACCCCGCTCGCAGCCGCGAGCATCGTCGCGCTGGCTGGCGCGGTGCTCCGGCGGGACAAGCTGTGGACCGTGGTCTGGGTGATCGTGGGAGTGCTGCTGCGCCCCGAGTGCGGCGTGTTCGTGCTCCTGCTGCCGATGCTGCCGTGGATGCGGACCCGCCGGACCGTCATCGCGGTGCTCGTCTCGCTGGGTGTCATCACAGCCCTGCGTTGGCTCGTGTTCGGTGATGTGTTGCCGAACACCTACTGGGCCAAGGCCGGCGGCACGGCGCAGCACGCTGATCTGGGCCTCGTCTACCTCCGCGAATGTGTAGGTACATTCCCGCTGCTGGTTCTCGCCCCATGTGTCCTGTTTGCCCAAGAGCGCCGGCGGGAACACGGCTACCTCTTGGCCGGCATGGCGCTGTGGTGCGCGTACTTCTTGCGGAGCGGCGGCGACCATTTCGCGTACGCGCGCCTGGTGGTCCCCCTCGTTCCCACCGCCACCGCGCTCGCGCTCGTCGGCCTTGCGACCCTGCCTCGTCCCAGCGATGTCCGCATCCGGCTCGGGCTGCTCGGAGCTCTCGCGCTCGCGACCGGGCTACACGCGGCGCTGCGGCACAACCTCCCCTCCGCCCACGGGTTCGCCAATGTGCAGCGGTGGGCCCGAGTCGGCCAGTGGCTGCGAGTCCACCACCGCGGTGAAACCATCGCGACCATTCCTGTCGGCGCGATGGCCTACACCAGTGGCCTGGATACGATCGACCTGGTGGGCATCACGACGGCCGAGGTGGCGCGCAGTGGCAACGGGTTGCCTCCCGAACTCGTCCGCCGCGACTGGCTTGGACACGAGCGTCACAACACCGAGTGGGTCCTGCAGCAGGCGCCGGAGTTGATCGTCACGACGAAGTCCCGAGACCACGCGTGGCAGCACTTGGGGGAGGTGAAGGCGGGCTTCTACGCCGACTGGCTGCTGTTGCAGGAGATCAAGGCTGGCCGGGCGGCGTACGACCTCTACGATGCCGAGATTGAGCCCGGCGTGCACTGGCTGATGTACCGCCGACGCGACTCGGCGAGCCCGTAGGTTCGAGCCGCTGCGGGTTCATCGGTTTGGGGGCTGACCCGGCGGCGGCGGATACCCAGCGGCGTGCGCCACCGCATGCGCCGGAGCTTTCGTGGCAGCTGGTATGCCCGCCGGCGGCAGCGAGGCGACGAATGGCTTGCCGCACTTGAGCCACGCGTACGTGTCCGTCCGGGTGACAGCCATCGAAGTCGCGGGATCGAGGGCATGGGTCGGGTGACAATGGTCGGTCATGACGACCCGCAAGAAGTCCCCGGAGCGTTTCAAATCTCTCGGTTCTCGGCGTTG
>Ga0316204_10001278_pt1 | contig 72000 bp, 55 predicted proteins | sample 6monrhotite_MG_2_FD_205661 | JGI IMG/M metagenome (GOLD analysis project Ga0316204, IMG submission 205661) | Microbial mat bacterial communities from mineral coupon in-situ incubated in ocean water Damariscotta River, Maine, United States -... | ecosystem: Environmental > Aquatic > Marine >...
ACTAGATTTTCCTGAAACTGTGGTTCCTGCTATTACTTCTACTACAAAACATTGCTCGTAATTCTCTGTAGGAACAGTTATACATACATTATAAACATCTGGTGCTAAATTTTCAAATAGATAATTAGTTGTAAAACTTTGAGTATCTGTAAAACTTGTATTGGTGCCATTTATAGTAACTACATAGTTTTGATTTGATTGTGCTGTAATATTAATTTGTCCATTGTTTTTACCTGGACATGTTTCACTAGTTACCTGAATGTTGAAATTATTTTGTGGAAGCATAAAACATCCTGTTGCGTCTACTGTTGCTCCTGCTGTAGTATTTGGACATAAATCGTCTGCATTAGAAACGCCATCATTGTCATCATCAGGCACAGGAACTCCACAAATTTGAATAGACCAATTATCTATAGTTCCTGTATCTAAACCTCCTGAATCAACAACTTTTAAAATCCAATTTCCTTTGGATCCTTGATTGTTAAAAATAGATAAACTACCTTGAGGTTTAAATGTTCCTGTAAATGGTGCTACCCCCAAATTAATGTCATTTGAGCCATTATCATCAAAAATTGTGTTTGTATAATTATCCCCATCACCTCCATTACCTGAAGACAATATTATAGCTGTCCCTTCTGGGCTAGTTAAAGTAAATGCCAAATCTGAATCATATGTATGTGTAATATTTACAGTTACATTAACATCAGTTATTGTCTTATTCTGAGTGAAATTAATTGTTGAAGTTATACCTGTTGCATTATTATCAGGAATATTTAATGGTGTATCAGTTGAAGAAAAAGTATCACAAGTTTCATTTGCTGTAGTAAAACTAAAAACTGTAGAAAAAGTGCTTTGCATACAAACATTATTAGCTCTGATTCTCCAGAAATACTTAGTATCAATATTAAGTGTTTGAGGAATAAAGGTATTAATACTTACTGTTCCTGATTCTACTATATTTGTAAATCCATTGTCCGTAGCTATTTCAACATCATAATTAGCTGCATTAATATCACTATTCCAGCTTAATGTATATGGTTTTAAAACTCCTAACTCGTTATCTGTTGGTGTATTTAAAACTGGAGCTACTAAATTAGAAGTAAATACATTTAAGTTAACGGAGGTTGTTTTAGAAACAGAAGTAGATGTTCCTGTAACAGCTATTTCTGTATTTCCTAAATTAGAGTCTGATATTCCAGAAATTGTCATTTGCACACTAGTCCCATCTGTAATCGCTGTAGTTGGATTAAAAGTAACTGTTGTACCAGCAGGGTTTCCAGAAGCTGAAAAAGTAGTAGTTTCATTAAACCCATTAAATGTATTATAGATAAAATTGTAAACTGAACTATTTGGAGGGCAAACAGAATTAGATGTAGAACTAAAATCCATTATAAACTCTGAAGCTTGTATAGAAATATCAGAAGCATTCATTGCGTAAAAAACATTATTAGCACTTTCTACTACTATTCTTCCTGTTGTTGTTGGAATATTTGGAACTATAACAGTACTAGTTCCATTATTAGGAATGTTAGAAGCTAATATAATAGGATATGTATATCCACCATCCGTAGATAACAATATATTTACAAATGAACAACTAACCGGAGCAACATCAGTATTAGCTACATCCCAAGTTATAACTTGAGATGTTCCTGCTGACCAAGTTGCTGATGTGTTTTGAGATGTAACTTTAAATGGCCCTGCATTTAACACAAAGGATAGTGTATTTTCTTGGCTAGAAGTTTGTCCTCCTATCGGATTATTATCTCTTACATTAACCCCGAATTTCATAGTTCTACTTACAGATGGTAAAACTTCCCATTGATTAGATAAATTCCCTGCAATAACTGTATTTTGATTTGGAAAGTATCTTTTAGGTGAAGTACTTGGTCCAACAGATCTAAAAGCTGGTCCACCAGTAGCTGTGGAGCTCAATGGAATTAATGTGATTTCTGTGTCTAACTGTTCCCAAGTGTAAGTTAAATTATCTCCATCAGGATCTGAGGCATCGGCTGTTAATACAAACGGTGTTGAAATTGGTACAGAATAGTTTGATAGCATACTAACCACTGGAACATTATTTCCTGTTGCAGTAATGTTAGCACAAGTACTACTATTTCCTGCTGATATGTTTGCCCACATTTCTCTAATACTTACCAAATGAAAATAATCATCACTTAAATCTTGAACATTTTGAGGAGCACAAATACCCGAATAAGCCATGATAGTAGACCCACTTCCTGGTTCAACTGCTGTTGCATCATTTCTGTTTGGAGGAGCACAGCTTCCGGCATCGCCATTAAAAGTATGGTGTGCACCATATTGATGTCCCATTTCATGAGCAACATAATCAACATCATAAGCATCTCCTATAGGATTACTTGTTCCTGTAATTCCTCTAGCTTTACTTGTTGTACAAGGAGAATTCAGTTGTGCTAATCCTCCACCACCAGTTGAGAAAGTATGCCCAATATCATAGTTTGAAAAACCTATTATATTATCAATTACAGTTTGACTTTCATCAATTAAGGTGTTAGAATCATTATTTGTAAATGGGTCAGTTGTTCCGTCTAGATAAATTATATCCGTTTCATTAGCTACTAAAACCATAGTTAAGGCCACATCTCGTTCAAAAATACCATTTACTCTAGTCATAGTAGTATTTATTGCTGATAATACTGCTGCTTTTTTTTCTGCAACAGAAGCACTTACACTTATCCCTTGATTATCTAACTGATATTGTGAATATTCTCCTGTAGTTGCAACAGCCAATCTAAATGTTCTTAAATTTCCATCATTTGCATTGCTAGTTTTTGAACTATAACTATTTTTTACTGTTGTTACTTTAGATGTATTAAACTCATCAAATCTACATTCAAATGGAGCTATTTTTGGCAAACTTTTTTTATTATAAACAATATAATTGTCCTTATTTGAAGTATAAGGGTCTATATAAATAGTTCCTCCAGATTTTTTAAATATCATACCATGAAACCCATCATTTGAGATACTAAATCGAATAGTCTTTCCTTTATTTGTAATACTTTTCCCTACATAAGATCTAATATTTGGATATTTTTTTTGTAATGCTGGCGACAAAATAGAAGCCTCAAAAACCTGATATTTTTCTATAGTTCCATCTTCATTTGGAAAACTTAAAATTCTATTAGATACTTTAGCTTTAGTATTTCTTTTAGCTACATTTCCTAACAAATTTTTTACTTTATTTATATCTAATTGATAGGTTTTAAATTTTTTAGGAATTGTTTTCCGGTAAACCATTTTTTGCCCTTTTTCACTAGTAAAGGCTACTTTGGTCCAAATATTATTTTTATTCTGTGCATTTCCATTAAATACAATTGCGAATAAAAACAGAGTTAAGAATATGGTTTTTTTACAAAAAGTTGTCATAAGCCTTTAATTTTGGAGTATTTAGGATGTAACAAATATAATTTTAAAAATTTGATATTCCTAAAGTAAACAAATTATGTTTTAATTAAATACAGTATTTTTGTTCTTTATTTCAAATTTATTTTAGTTGAAAATACTTACAAATTTATCATCATTTAACGAAACAGCACCTTCATTTGTAACCATTGGTACATTTGACGGAGTTCATATTGGGCATCAAAAAGTGTTAAAAAAGCTAGTTAAAAGTGCTAAAAAAAATAATGCAACGCCTATTTTACTTACTTTTTTCCCTCATCCAAGAATGGTTCTGCAAAAAGAAATTGGCATTAAATTAATTAACACTATTAATGAACGAACTCAGTTATTAGAAAAAACCGGAATTGAAACTTTAGTTATTTATCCTTTTGATGAAGATTTTGCTAACCAAACTGCTTTAAATTTTGTAAGAAATTTTTTAGTTGCTAAATTAAATATTGCCAAATTATTTATTGGATACGACCATAGATTCGGAAAAAACAGAGAAGGTGATTTTGAGCATTTAAAAGAATATGGTTATACCTATAATTTTAGCGTAAAAGAAATTTCAAAATTAGATATAAATAATATTGGAGTTAGTTCTACCAAAATTAGAAAAGCCATTGAAAAAGGTGAAATTACTAAGGCTAATCAATATTTAGGTTACCATTTTATGCTTACAGGAAAGGTAGTAGAAGGCAAAAATTTAGGAGAAAAAATTGGGTTTCCAACTGCAAATTTATTTATTAAAGAAACCTATAAACTTATTCCAAAAACTGGCGCTTACATCGTAAAATCGACTATAGATAATGAAGTTGTTTATGGCATGATGAACATTGGTTTTAGACCTACGTTAAAAGGAAAACATCAAACAATTGAAATTCACTTTTTTAATTTCAATAAAGATTTATATACTAAAACCATTCAAATTGAAGTTTTAAAATTTTTACGCGATGAGCAAAAATTTGAATCCATTCAAAATTTGAAAAAACAGTTACAAACCGACAAGCAAAAATCATTAAAATTTATTCGTGGCACTTTTATTGATTAATTCTTTTAAAAATAAATGTATGAAAACATTTCTATCGCTTATTATACTATTATTTGCATCATGCAATGCCAATAAAAACTTAAGTTTTGTTGTTAAAAACCCAATTCAAGTAAATGCAAAAAATTGTGCGCAAAACGGTAAATGCGAATTAAAACTAACGCCAAATAAAAGCCTTGTTTTTAAAAAGGATAAATTCGGAAATTTATATCCTGAAATTACTGATGGTGAAAATACTTTATTAACGTACACTTTTAATCGTAATCCAATTAAAAACACACAAGACAGTAATTATACTGAAATTATTTACGCAACTTTACCTAAAAACATAAAAGAAATTTCATTAACAGATAGCGAACTGAAACAAGTAAATCTACACTTTGCTCGTTTGTGTTTTTGCAAAGGAGAAACCGGCTATTATCCTATAGAAAATGGAACTTTTAAGTTAACAAAAACAGATAAAGATTCCATAAAAATAGCGTGTGAATTTAAAGTTAAAAATATTCCACAAGTAGTTTCTTCTTTTGAAGAAAATATTTCCATAAAATCAAATTAGCAACAAGTCCGTTTTTTCTGGTTAGGTTTAATTGCAATTTCTTAAATTTGCCCTTAATTTAAGTAAATAATAATGTTACAAGTAGCTTTTATTAGGGAGAATAAGAAAACCGTTTTAAGTGGATTAGCTAAACGAAATTTTAAAGATGCTGAAGAAATTGTTAATCAAACTATTTTAGCAGATGAACAACGAAGAGCAACTCAAGCTGAGTTGGATGCAGTTTTAGCTGAATCCAATAAATTATCAAAAGATATTGGTATTTTATTTAAAAACGGTGAACGAGAAAAAGCCGAAATTTTAAAGCTTAAAACTGCACAGTTAAAAGATACTTCTAAAGAGTTATCTGAAAAACTTCAAGAAAAAACAACAGAATTACAAAATCTATTATATTTAATTCCTAACATTCCTAATGAAATTGTTCCCGCAGGAAATTCAGAGGAAGACAATGAAACTGTTTTTGAAGAAGGAGAAATTCCAACTTTATCTGAAGGAGCTTTACCTCATTGGGAACTTGCTAAAAAATATGATATTATAGATTTTGAATTAGGAAATAAAATAACCGGAGCAGGGTTTCCTGTATATAAAGGTAAAGGTGCCAGATTACAACGTGCATTAATCAATTATTTTTTAGACAAAAATAGCAAAGCTGGTTATCAGGAAGTACAAGTACCACATTTAGTAAATGAAGCTTCTGGTTTTGGAACAGGTCAATTACCCGATAAAGAAGGTCAAATGTACCATGATGCGCAAGACAATTTGTATTTAATACCAACTGCCGAAGTGCCTGTTACTAATATTTTTAGAGATGTAATTTTAAAAGAAAGTGATTTTCCTATCTGTAAAACCGCTTATACACCTTGTTTTAGACGTGAAGCTGGTTCATACGGAGCACATGTTAGAGGTTTAAACCGATTGCATCAATTTGATAAAGTTGAAATTGTTCGCATTGAGCATCCAAAAAATTCTTACGAAGCATTAGATAATATGGTATCTCATGTAAAAGATATTTTAAACGAACTAAAATTACCTTATCGTATTTTACGATTGTGTGGTGGAGATATAGGATTTACTTCTGCTTTAACTTATGATTTTGAAGTGTTTTCAACAGCTCAAAACCGTTGGTTAGAAATTAGTTCCGTTTCAAATTTTGAAACCTTTCAGGCTAATCGTCTTAAACTTCGATTTAAAAATGCAGATGGTAAAACCGAATTAGCTCATACTTTAAACGGAAGTTCATTAGCATTACCACGTGTTTTAGCAGGTTTATTAGAAAATTATCAAACTCCTGAGGGAATTAAAATTCCAGAGGTGTTAATTCCATATTGTGGATTTGATATTATCAATTAGCTTGAACAGCTACCATTAAGTTTTTATAATAATTCATTTCAATTAAAGCATCAAAATAGGCGTTTAATTGACCGTTATTCATAAAATTTAGCGCTTTGTTTTTAGCCTTTTCGTATAATTTGGTTAGTTCTTTCATAATTAAAGTTTTTTGACTTATTTTAATTAAGACAATTTTCGTGCCAAAAGGTTACAGCATAATTTTCTAAATTGGCCTGTTTTATAAAAACTTTAACACTTGTTTACCTATCTTTGAAAGTGAAATAATGATTTTATGCGAAAATTTATATTCTTATTGCTATGTTTTTTTTCTTTACATTTTTATGCGCAAGAAAACATGCTTGCCTATCAATATTTTAGAAATGGTGAATATGAAAAAGCAGCTGTTTTATATAAATCACTTCACGAAAAAAACACTTATAATACCAGTTATTTAACTTATTTAATTGATTGCTATTTACAACTTGAAAAATTTGAAGAAGTAAAAACCACTATTAATCAGCAATTAAAATCTTATCCAAATCAAGAGTATTTGTATGTAGATTTAGGATATAGTTATCAATTACAGCATCAACAAGAAAAAGCAGAACTATATTACAAAAAAGCATTAAAAGCATTAGAAGAGTTTCCAAATTTAGGGTTTATTATAGGAAAATCTTTTAGCGATAATAATTTACTTGATTATGCTTTACAAACGTACAAAAAGGTAATGCAATTAAACAAAAATGCTAATTTCAATTTCCAAATTGCAGCTATTTATGGAGAAAAAGGAGATATTGAATCTATGTTTACCACCTATTTAGATTTAATTGATTTTAATGAAAATTACGTACCAACCGTTAAAAGTTATATTGGTAAATTTGTTACAGATGATAGTGAAAACATGTACAACATTTTATTTAAAAACTTAATTTTAAAACGATTACAGAACAACCCTAAAAATAGCTGGAATCAACTTTTAAGTTGGTTATATATTCAACAAAAAGATTATGATAAAGCTTTTATTCAAGAAAAAGCATTGTTTAAACGAAATTCATCTAATCTAAATAATCTACAAACCTTAGGAAAAATAAGTTTCGAAAATAAAGATTACGCCAATGCAACTAAGTGTTTTAATTATATATTAAAAAACACTCATGAGGTTTCCACTACATTAAATGCCAAACTGTATTTACTTGAAATATCACTTAAAACTAAACTTCCAAATGATAAAATTGAAACTCAATTTCAAAATTTATTTACAGAATTTGGTGTTAATTCAGAAACCATAAATATTCAAGTTTTCTATGCCCATTTTTTAGCTTTTAATAAAAACGAACCTAATAAAGCAATAACCGTTTTAAAAAAGGCATTAAACTTGGCAAACAATAAATTTCAAAAAGGATCCATAAAAATTAAATTAGCAGATATTTTAGTTTTTACTAACAAATTTAATACTGCCTTAATTTATTACACACAAGTTCAGCAAGATTTAAAAAATCATCCTATTGCACAACAAGCTCGATTTAAAATTGCACAAACCTCTTATTTTAAAGGCGACTTTAAATGGGCACAAACCCAATTAAAAGTTTTAAAAAATGCAACTTCACAATTAATTGCTAATGATGCCTTAGCTTTAAATTTATTAATTACAGATAACGCCGTAAAAGACAGCTTACATTTAGCCTTAAAAACTTATGCAAAAGCCGATTTATTAGCTTATCAAAATCAAAATTTCAAAGCAATTGACACACTTCAAACTGTTTTAAATAAATATAAAGGGCATCCTATAGAAGATGAAGCTTTGTTTAAGCAGGCTAATTTATTTTTAAAAACAAATCAATTTAAAAAAGCTGAGAGTAATTATTTACAAATTATCAATTTAAATAAAGAAGATATTTTAGTCGATGACGCAATATATAATTTAGCCGAACTTTATGAAAACCAATTAAATCTTCCAAACCAAGCAAAAGAATATTATAAAAAAATTATCTTTGAATATCCTTCCAGTATTTTTTTGGTTGATGCTCGTAAAAAATATCGAAAATTAAGAGGAGATACTATAAATTAACACTTATGTTTATATACAACGTTACCGTAAATATTGATGAATCCAAACAAAAGGAATGGCTTAATTGGATGAAAGAAACTCACATTCCAGCTATGTTAGCAACAGGAAAATTTAGCCAAGCAAAAATGAGTAGAGTGCTAATTAATGAAGATATGGGAGGCGCAACTTATGCAATTCAATATACCACAGATAGTTATGAAACTTTAGAAAAATATTACAAAGAAGACGCACCTAAATTACGAGAAGAAAGTTTAAAATTATTTAAAGATAAATTTGTTGCCTTTAGAACAGAACTTAAAGTAATTAGCAATCAGTTTAGTGTAAGTTCTAAAAATTAAATATGACGGTTAGAGCAAAAAAACATTTAGGCCAACATTTTTTAAAAGATGAAGAAATTGCAAAAAAAATTGCAGATTCTTTAACCGAAAAAAATTACGAAAATGTATTAGAAATTGGTCCAGGAATGGGTGTTTTAACCAAATACTTACTTCAAAAAAAATTCAAAACTAGCGTAATTGAAATTGATTCTGAGTCGGTAGAATATTTAAAAGCAAATTATTTAAATCTTGCCAATAATATTATTTCAAAAGATTTCTTAAAAATTAATTTATCCGATTATTTCCAAGAAAATCAAGTAGCAATTATTGGTAATTTTCCTTATAACATTTCAACTCAAATAGTATTTAAAACACTAGAAAACAAGCATCAAATACCTGAATTTTCTGGCATGTTTCAAAAAGAAGTAGCACAGAGAATTGCTTCAAAACCTGGCAGCAAAGTTTACGGTATATTATCGGTTTTAGCTCAAGCATTTTATACTGTTGAATACCTATTTACTGTTCCTCCTGATGTTTTTAATCCGCCTCCAAAAGTAGATTCTGGCGTAATTCGTTTAATTCGAAAAGAAAATTATACCTTACCTGTTAACGAAAAATTATTTTATAAAATAGTTAAACTTGGATTTAACCAAAGACGAAAAACACTTCGAAATAGTTTAAAATCCTTCAATTTATCTGATAAATTAAAACAAGACGCTATCTTTGCAAAACGCCCTGAACAATTATCTGTTGAACAGTTTATTGAATTAACCGCTAAAATTGAGCAAAATGGCATTTGAAATTAACACCCATTTTTTAAACGATTTTAAAGAATTAATTGATGCAAATAACCGTAAAGAAGTTAAAAACTTACTAGAAGAGTTGCATTATGCTGATGTTGCTGAAATTGTAGATGAACTCGATTTTAATAGAGCCCTTTTTGTATTAAATCTTTTAGATAGCGAAACTACTGCTGATATTTTAACAGAATTAGATGATGATACTCGTGAGCGCGTGTTAAGCAGTTTATCCTCTAAAGAAATTGCCGAAAATATTGAAGAGCTAGAAACGGATGATGCTGCAGATATTATTAATGAACTTTCAGAAGAAAAAAAACAAGAAGTAATTAGCCATATTGAAGACGTTGAACACGCCAAAGATATTGTTGATTTACTGCGTTATAAAGAAAACTCCGCCGGGGGTTTAATGGCTAAAGAATTTGTTGAAGTTAATGAAAACTGGACCAATTTACGTTGCGTTAAAGAAATGCGTAAACAGGCACAAGAATTAGAAAAAGTGCACACCATTTACGTGGTTGATAACGACAATAAATTGATAGGTATTTTATCGCTAAAAAACTTACTTACTACGCCAGCAAAAACACCAATAAAAGAAATTTATGATGACAAAGTTGTTGCTGTAAAAGTAGATGACAGAGGTGAAGATATAGCGCAAATTATGCAAAAATACGATTTAGTTGTACTTCCTGTAATAGATGATTTAGGCGTGTTAGTTGGACAAATTACTATTGATGATGTTGTAGATTTTATTACAGAAGAAGCTGAAAAAGATTACCAAATGGCAGCGGGTATTTCTGAAGATGTTGATTCTGATGATAGCGTTTTAAAATTAACCCGAGCTCGTTTACCTTGGTTATTAATTGGTATGGTTAGTGGAACATTTGCAGCCAGTATAATTACAGATTTTCAAACTGTTATGAAAACTGCGCCAGCTTTAATTATTTTTATTCCTCTTATAAACTCTTCTGCCGGTAATGTTGGTGTACAATCGTCTGCAATTGTAGTGCAAAGTATCGCTAATAAATCTTTTAAAGGTAAATTATTAACACACATCGTTAAACAACTATTTATAGGATTATTAAATGGTTTAGTAATGTCTTTAATTGTTTTTGGATTAAGTCAGTTTTTCTTTCATACTAATTTAACTATATCTTTTACTATTGCTATAGCTTTAGTAACTGTTATTATTAATGCTGCAGTTATTGGAACTGTAGTTCCAATTGTATTAAATAAACTCAAAATTGATCCTGCTATTGCAACGGGACCTTTTGTTACTACAAGTAATGATATTTTTGGTATTTTAATTTACTTTATGGTAGCTAAATTTATGCTTGGATTCTAATTTTTTTAACCAAATCCCAAAGTACCACACCAACACTCACAGAAATATTTAACGAATGCTTGGTTCCAAATTGTGGAATTTCTATACAATTGTTGGATGCAGAAACCACATCTTGTTGCACACCCTTTACTTCATTTCCAAAAACAACTGCGTATTTTTTGTTTTTTTCAATTTCAAAATTTTGCAACATCGTACTATTTTCTGCTTGCTCAATAGAGGAAACAAATACTCCTTCTTTTTGCAATTTTTTAACTAAACTTAATGTGTTTTCAACATATTCCCAATCTACAGTTTCTGTAGCTCCTAAAGCTGTTTTATGAATTTCTTTATGAGGTGGTTTCGCAGTAATTCCGCATAAATAAATTTTTTCAATTAAAAATGCATCACTAGTTCTAAAAACTGAACCAATATTATTTAAACTTCTAATATTATCTAGTATAACTATTAAGGGAGTTTTCTTTGTTTCTTTAAATTCAGCCACATTTAATCTCCCAAGCTCACTATTTTTTAATTTTCTCATAAATTCGTTTATCTTTAAAACGGAATAATTAACTTCGCAAAACTAACTTAATTTCCTAAAAAATTGGCAGCAAAAACCAAGAAAGTAACTCCTTTAATGAAACAATACAATGCAATTAAGGCAAAATATCCTGATGCAATGCTATTATTTAGAGTAGGTGATTTTTATGAAACTTTTGGTGAAGACGCCAAAAAAGCTGCAAAAATTTTAGGAATTATTTTAACAAAACGTGGTGCAGGAAGTGAAACAGAAACAGCTTTAGCTGGATTTCCACATCACTCCATAAATACTTATCTTCCAAAGTTAGTTAAGGCAGGAATGCGAGTTGCAATTTGTGATCAGTTAGAAGATCCCAAAATGACTAAAACTATTGTAAAACGTGGAGTTACGGAATTAGTAACGCCAGGTGTAGCTTTAAATAACGAAGTTTTGTCTGCTAAAACTAATAATTTTTTAGCCGCTATTCATTTTGGAAAAAAATTAATCGGAATTTCATTTTTAGATGTTTCTACTGGTGAGTTTTTAACTGCACAAGGAAATAGTGAATATATTGATAAACTACTTCAAAATTTTGCTCCAAATGAAATTTTAGTTCAAAAGCAGTATAAATCTAAATTTGCTCAATTATTTGGAGATGATTTTTATACTTTTTATTTAGAAGATTGGGTATTTCAATCGGATTATGCTACGGAAACTTTAACCAATCATTTTAAAGTAAAAACTCTAAAAGGCTTTGGAATTGAAGATTTGCAGGAAGGAATTATTTCATCTGGTGCAATATTATTTTATCTATTTGAAACACAACACAATAAACTAGAACATATTAACAAAATTAAACGTATTTATGAAGATAAATATGTTTGGATGGATAAATTTACTATTAGAAATTTAGAATTATACCATTCAAATTCTGCAAACGCGGTTACGCTTTTAGATGTTATTGACAACACCATTTCGCCAATGGGAGGACGATTATTAAAACGTTGGTTGGCATTACCATTAAAAGATATTCATCAAATTAATAAGCGTTTAGATATTGTAAAATATTTTATTAATAATGATGCTTTTTTTGAATTAACCACTTATCAAATAAAACAAATAAGCGATTTAGAAAGGCTAGTTTCAAAAGTTGCAACAGGAAAAGTAAATCCTCGAGAAGTTGTTTTATTAAAAGATTCATTAAATGCAATTATTCCAATAAAAGAAGCTGCTGAAAAAAGCGATAACAAAGCTTTAAAAATTATTGGAGAACAAATTCAAAACTGTAAAACTTTACGAGAAAAAATTAGCGTTACATTAAACGAAGATGCGCCTGTAAATATTAATAAAGGTAATGTTATTTCAAATGGCGTTTCCAAAGCATTAGATGAATTACGTGCAATTTCAACTTCTGGAAAAGATTATTTAGATGAAATGTTGGTTCGCGAAACTGAAAGTTCAGGTATTCCATCTTTAAAAATAGCTTTTAATAATGTCTTTGGTTATTATATTGAAGTTAGAAATACACATAAAGACAAAGTCCCTGAACAATGGATTCGAAAACAAACTTTAGTTAATGCTGAACGTTATATAACGGAAGAATTAAAAGAGTACGAATCTAAAATTTTAGGAGCAGAAGAAAAAATAAGCGAGCTTGAGCAACAACTTTTTTTAGAACTTATTAATGATTTAATGGATTATATTCGGCCAATACAACTAAATGCGCATTTAATTTCACAATTAGATTGTTTGGCTTCTTTTGCACAATTAGCAAAGAAAAACAATTATGTGTGTCCTCATTTAGATGAAACTACGGATTTAGAAATAAAAAATGGACGACATCCCGTAATTGAAAAACAACTACCTATTGGCGAAGAATATATAGCTAATGATTTGGTTTTAAACAGAAATCAACAGCAAATAATAATGATTACCGGACCTAATATGAGTGGTAAATCTGCAATTTTACGACAAACAGCGCTCATTGTTTTATTAGCTCAAATGGGAAGTTATGTGCCGGCTCAAAATGCTAGAATTGGCATAGTTGATAAAATTTTTACACGTGTTGGCGCAAGCGATAATATTTCTATGGGCGAGTCTACATTTATGGTTGAAATGAATGAAACTGCCAGTATTTTAAATAATATTTCTGAAAGAAGTTTAGTTTTATTAGACGAAATTGGAAGGGGAACAAGCACTTACGATGGCATTTCAATAGCTTGGGCAATTGCCGAATATATACATGAACATCCAACTAAAGCAAAAACATTGTTTGCAACACATTATCATGAATTAAATGATATGGCTGTAACCTTTAATCGAATTAAAAATTTCAATGTTTCTGTAAAAGAATTAAAAAACAAAGTTATTTTTCTAAGGAAATTAATACCTGGTGGTAGCGAACACAGTTTTGGTATTTATGTTGCAAAAATAGCAGGAATGCCAACAGCAGTTGTTCATAGAGCTAGTAAAATGTTAAAACAATTAGAAAAAAATCATACAAGTCAAGAAGTTAAAGAAACGCTTAAGCAAACAACAGAAAAAGATGTACAATTAAGTTTCTTTAAATTAGATGATCCATTGTTAGAAGATATTAAAGAAGAAATTTTAGCTACTAATATTGATACGCTTACTCCAATTGAAGCTCTTATGAAATTGAATGAAATTAAACGAATGCTAATTAAAAAATAGTTTTTTGTTTATGATTTCTATTATTAACAAAATCTTCAATTTTCTTTAGTTTTAATTAAGTAACTTTGTCCTTTAAAAAATAATAAATTATGTTTCTATTTATTAGCGCTCCTGAAATTATGGTAGTATTACTTATTGTAGTAATGCTTTTTGGTGCAGATAAACTTCCTGAAATCGCTCGTGGATTAGGCAAAGGAATGCGTCAAATTAAAGATGCAACAAATGATATTAAACGAGAAATTAAAAATACTGCGGATAAAAATGATATTAATGTAGATATGGCAGTTGATATTAAAAAAGAAATTAATAAAGTAAAAGACAATTTTGATAATTTTACCAAACCTGTTTCTAAAATCAAAGACGAAATAGAGGATTCTATAGGTTCTGTAAAAAGGAAAAAACCTTAATTTTTTACTACTTTACTCTGCATATTGTTAAACCATCTCGAATAGGTAACATAACGGTTTCAACTCTATTATCTTCCACAATTTTTTTATTATAAGCAACTATAGATTTAGTGTCTTTATCTTTTGAATCTATTTCTTCAACAACTTTACCACTCCATAGAACATTATCTGAAATTATAATTCCACCAGAATTCATTTTGTTAATAATCAAATCAAAATAAGTAGCATAATTTGTTTTATCTGCATCAATAAACACCAAATCAAACGTATTATTTAACGTTGGAATAACCTTAACTGCATTTCCAATAATTTGGTGAATATTATTTTTGTAACTAGATTTTTGAAAATATTTTTTTGCGAAATCTTCTAATTCTTCATTTTTATCTATCGTAAATAATTCACCATCTTTAATTAAACCTTCCGCTAAACACAAAGCTGAATAGCCTGTATAAGTACCTATTTCTAATATATTTTTTGGGCGAATTAATTTAGACAGAAGAGACAATACTCTACCTTGATATGCTCCACTTAACATTCTAGGATTTAATATTTTTTGCCAAGTTTCCTTATTTAATTCCTGTAATAGTTTGGGTTCTGTTTCGGTGTGATTAGAAATATAATTATCTATAATTTCTGGTAAAAAGCGCATTGTTTTTAAAAGTATAAAAGGTTATAAATGAGTTTCTAATTCTTTTTCCATTACGTTTTTTTCATCTTCATTTAAGCAATTACACGTTTCATTTATGTTGTGCTCATGACTGTGGATACATTTTGTGATAATTTTGTTTTGTTTTGAATATAACCGACAATTTTTACACATAAACAAATGAATATTTAATTTAATTTTTTCCCATAAAGAAGCTTCTCCATATTGGCTTTTATCGCAAATTTTTGTAGCCTCATCGCAAGTTATTTTCATGCCTGTTTTTTTTAAATTTTAAACCAATTATCTTCCATACATCTTCTTAGTTGGGTTCTAGCACGGTGTATAATTACCCAAAGATTTGACGCTGTTATATCTAATTCCTTACATATTTCTTCGGTTTCAAAATGTTGTAATGTTTTCATTTTAAATACCGAGGCGTATTTTTCTGGTAAATTATCTATACATCTATTTAATGCATCATTTAATTCTTCATTTTCAATAGATTTTTCAGCTTCATTATCCCAGTTAGTTGGAACTCGTTCTTCAATCCATTCTCCTTCTCTTTCGCCATCTGTATAAAAATTCATTTTAACTTCAGCCTTTCCTTTTGTAGAATTAATTTTTCTATAATAATCAATAATTTTTCTTTTTAAAATAGAAATTAACCAAGTTCGTTCACTTGCTAGTCCTTTAAAGTTATCTTTTGCTTTAAGGCCTGCAAAAAAGGTTTCTTGTACTAAATCTTTGGCTAAATCATGATTACTAATTCGGCTAATAGTATAATTGAAAAGATAATCTGCATGAAGTTGCACCCATTTATTTGGGTTTAGAATATTCTTTTTTGTTGATTCCATTTACTTTATTTGACTAATTGTAAATGTATAAAATTATTAATTAGCGTATTCATTAATTAGCTCAAATAAGGCTTTTTTATTAATTGGTTTAGTTAAATAATTATCAAAACCTTCTTTTAAAGCATCTACTTTATCAGATTCCATAGCAAATGCTGAAAGTGCTATTATTGGTAAAGGTTTTATTGATTTAATAATTTTCATAGCTTCAATTCCATCCATTTTAGGCATTTTAATATCCATTAAAACTAAATCTATATTATCTTCTTTTTTGAATAATTCAATGGCCATTTTTCCATCATAAGCTTCTATAATAGTGTAATTGGTTTTTGAGAATAATTCATTTATGTACATTCTGTTATATTCTTCATCTTCCGCCACTAATATAGTGAGTTTTTGATTTTGGTTTGGAACCATGTTTTTTACTTTTTCAATTACTGTAGATACGTTTTGCATTTTTTTAATATATGGGATTGTGAAATAAACGGTTGTTCCTTTTTTTGAAGACTCTAACCAAATATCGCCATTAAATAATTCAACAAATTTTTTCGAGATTGCTAATCCCAATCCTGTTCCAATAATTTGTTTGTTTTTTGGCATCTCAGCCTGAGTAAACCGCTGAAATATTTTATCTATTAATTCTTCTTTAATTCCTATTCCTGTATCTTTCACATAAAATTCAACCATGTTATTTTTAATACGACAGCCAAATTCTATGCTTCCTTCATTAGTGAATTTTATAGCATTAGAAATTAAATTAGTTAATATTTGATTTAATTTGGTTTTATCTGTTTCAACTACACTTTTTAAATTATCAATTTCTTTATTATAAATTAAAGCTATGTTTTCCTCTTTAACAATTGGGTTATAAAATGTATACAAATCATCTAGCAGGTGGTTTAAATTTACATTTTCATAATTAAGTTTAACCATTCCTGCTTCAATTTTAGAAATATCTAAAATATCATTTACAATAGATAGTAATCGTTTACTGCTATTTATAATAACTTTAGCGTATTTTTTTCTATTAACTTCCTTTAAATTTGGATCTAATAGAAATTCAGAAAAACCAATTATTCCATTCATTGGTGTTCTAATTTCATGACTCATATTTGCTAAAAAAGAAGATTTTAGTTTATCTGATTCCTGAGCTTTTAAAAGTGCTTGCTTTAATTCGTCATCCTTTTTTTTACGCTGTATAGTTGTGCTTATTTGGTCTGCGACAAATTCTAATAAGTTTACATCGCTTAAATTATATTCGTTTTTATTATTATAACTTTGTACAACAATTGCTCCTATAGCATCATCTTTAATAATTAAAGGAACACCTAGCCAACATGCTGCAGAAGAGCCAATTAAACTTACTTCTCCTTTTTTTATTAATTGTTGATGCTCATCATTGGTTAATAATAATGGTTTTTTAGTTTTTATTACATAACCTGTAAGCGAATTTTCTGCTGGAAAATCTTCAACCTCTTCTTTTTCATCTACAAAAATAGGTGTAGAAATCATACCTGTTTCTTTATTACATAAAGCTATATAAAAATTATTGGTATTAATAATTAACTCTAACTGCTTTTTAATAAAAAAACTAAATTGTTTAAAATCATTTATTGTTAATGCTGCTTTTGAAATGTTATATAAAACATCTTCTAAAGTGTCTTGTTTAACACGGTCTGTAATATCTTTTACTACGACATGAATTGAAATAGAATTTGAGAATTCTTCTATTTTAGTTAAGGTTACTTCAGTGGGAAAAACTCTTCCTTTTGCAGTTTTATGATACCAAATAAATCTATGAAATCCTTTTTCTATAGCAATATCTATCATTTTATTTGCTTCATCAAAAGATAATTTTCCATTTGGTTGTTTTTCTGGTGAAATTTTCGAAGGATGTATTTTTAGTAAGTCGTTTTTAGTTTCAAAACCAAAAAGTTTAATTGCTGCTTTATTAGCTTCAATAAAAAGTCCATTATTTAACACAAAAACAGGATCGATTGATTTTTCAAATATTTCCCTATATTTTTTCTCTGATTTTTCAATTTGTTTTTTAGAGTCTATTTTTTCTGTAATATCCTCTACTAAAGATGCCATGCCGATTATATTTCCGTTAACATCCTTTAAAGTAACATTATACCAATCGCAACTTATAATTGAACCACTTTTAGTTTTATTTATATTTGTGTATTTAAAGCCTCCTTTTTGAGCCAACAATTGTTTTTTAACTTCTGATATTTCCTCAATAATATCTTCTGTCAATATTAATTCATTAGCACTTTTTCCTATTGCCTCTTCTTTAGCATAACCAAAAATTCTTTCGGCAGATCTATTCCAGTCTAAAACTTTCATGTCTAAATCCCACATAATAGATGCTAATGGAGTATGATTGAAGGTTTCTTTTAAGCGTTGATTACTTTCAAAAAGTTGATCTTCAATAATTTTTTGTGCTGTAATATCTTCAATAATACCTTGTATGTGAGTAATTTCATCTTGCTCATTATGTATTAAATCGATATTTGCTTTTAACCATTTTTTACTACCTTGTTTTGTAATAATTTTAAATGGTTTGGTTTTAAATTCGTTTTTTGATGTTTTTTTAGCGGATTTAAAAACTTCAGATTTTATATAAGATAAATCTTCTGGATGAATTATTTGATGTAATTTAATAGCTCCGTTTATAAATTCTTTGTAAGAATATCCAAGTAATTTTTCAGAATTTTCGGATGCAAAAACTATTGGAAAATCATGTTTGTTTTCAGCTAAAAAGGCAACTGACGAACTTTTATTTATAATGTTATAAGCTTCTTTAATTTTATTTTCGGCACTCTTTTTTTCTGTAATTTCTTCAAAAAACATAGAAACGCCTTCGTTATAAGGTATTATTCTATTATCAAACCATTTGTTCCAAGGTTCAAAATAATTTTCAAAATGAATGGTTGTGTTTGTTTTTACAGCTTTATGAAAAGAATCGTAAAACACATCTCCTTTTTTTTCAGGAAATTCAACCCAAATGTTTTTACCTAACAGCTCTGAAGAGGATTTTCCTAATAATATTTCTGCCTTTTTATTTACATATAAGTAATTGGAGTTTTTATCTAAAATTACAAATCCATCATTAATACTAGAAATAGTGTTTGACAATAAATTTTTAGTGCTATTTAAATTTCTCTCAGCAAGAATGTTTTCAGTAATGTTTTGAAAAATTCCAATAATTTTTATTATTCTATTTCCTTCGCAAATTACATTCCTAGTTTCTTGGACGTATATTAATTCTCCTTTTTTAGTAATTAATCGGTACGAAAAATTTTGATGTGGATTTTTTAATAAATAACTAATTTCAAAATTATCTACTAGTTTTTTATCTTCTTCATGAACAAATGATAAATAAAACTCTAAATCTAACTTTCGTTTGCTTTTTTGAATTCCAAGCAGTAAATAAGCTTCTGATGACCAATAAAGTTCATTGGTTGCATAAATATAGCTCCAACTTCCTATTTTTGCTATTTTTTGAGCTTCTTTATACCTATTTTCACTCTCAATTAATTTTTTTCTATCCTGAACTCTTTCGGTAATATTTTCAACGGTTACGAAAACATTTTCTAAAGTATCTTCATAACCATCTTGCACTTTAAAATTAATTAAAATATCTATTTCATCTCCTTCAAAAGTTTTATTTACGGTTTCAATTTTTGAAGTTTTTTCACCTAACAATATATCTAACACCAATTTTATAAAACCTGTGTAAGATTTTTTGGTGAACATTTTTTGTAAATTCCCTAATAAATCCTCTTTGTTTTTTGCCTTGTAAAGTTTTACTGCAGCATTATTAACTTCCTTAATTATTTGTAACGAGTTAATTTTATGAATTACTTCTGGATTATTTAATAAAAAGGATTTAACATCTACTTTTTGTTCTTCGGCTTTAGTTCTAATGTATTGTTTAACCTGCGAAAAATCTTGCACAAAAATCGCTATAGGTATATGCTCAAAAAAAGAGTAATCCTCTCTTGGGTTATTTACGGTGGTTTCGTTAAACAAATTTGATTTTAAATTATCATTAACCATGGCCATATTATAAGATTCACCTTAAAATATTATTTTAATATGTGCAATATATATTTTTTGCTTTCTATAACATAATAAAAATACGCTTTTTTTTAATAAACGGCACGTTTTCAGCAATAAAAATACAAATTACAATATTTAAAAGAAATGGAAAATTATGTTTTTTTGTAAGAAATTCTAAATTCTGAACCCTGATTTAATTTACTTTTTACATTCAAAATTCCTGAATGTTTTTCAACTATCATTTTAGCAACAGTTAACCCTAAACCAATACATTTATTTTTTTCGTTATCGTAAGTGTTTACCACAAAAAAAGGTTCAAATATATGAGGTAAATTATCATCTGAAATACCAATTCCTTCATCTAAACAAACAACTTCAATTTTATCATTATTTTCAATAATAGTTATAGTAATAGTAGTGTTTTCAAAGGAATAACGAATTGCATTATCTAAAACATTGTATAACGCTACTCCCATTTCTGAAGCATCAATATTTAAAAATAATTCTTTTTTATTGTAATTTTTTAGGATAGTTATGTTTTTATCATCTGCTTTTTCAGCCAGCTTAGCAACTAAGTTTTCAATCAATTCAATAAGGTTTACCTTTTCTAAATTGAGTTCAAATTCTGAAGATTTTACTTGGGTGTATTTTGAAATAGAAGTTAAAAAATTTAATGAAAATTTAGCTGAGTTGTTTATCGCGCCTAAATATTTAGTTAGTTTTTCTGGAGTATAATCTTCCAAATCTTCTAACATCATTTCAGAAAAAGAAGAAATTACCCCAATTGGATTTTTTAAATTATGCGTAAGTTTTCCTAATACTTTTTGATTTTCTTTACTAGCAGATATTAGTTGATTATTTTTTTGTTTTAATTTCAAACTTAATTCAACTATTTTTTCTTCTAAATTTCTAATATATTCTTCGGATTCTTTATTAATTGGGCTCAATGCTTAACTTTTTTATGTAAATTTAGTCGAATTATTACACATTTTCAAAATATTGTATTACTGATTTTTGATTACTTTTGCTTTTTACTATAAAACATTAAAAATAATGACCTCCTCAAAAAACGATTATAAAAGAATTACTACTAATAGTTTAGTGGAAATGAAACAAAATGGCGAAAAAATTGCCATGCTTACTGCCTATGATTTCACTATGGCAAAAATTTTAGACAATGCAGGTATTGACGTTATTTTAGTAGGAGATTCAGCATCTAATGTAATGGCTGGGCATGAAACAACTTTACCTATTACACTCGACCAAATGATTTATCATGCGAGCTCCGTAATTAGAGCTATTAATCGTAGTTTAGTGGTTGTAGATTTACCTTTTGGAAGTTATCAAGGTAATTCTAAAAGTGCTTTAGATTCTGCTATTAGAATTATGAAAGAAGCTGGCGCACATTCTGTAAAGTTAGAAGGAGGAAGTGAAATACGAGAATCTATTTCACGAATACTAACTGCTGGCATACCAGTAATGGGACACTTAGGTTTAACGCCACAATCTATTTATAAATTTGGAACTTATACCGTTAGAGCTAAAGAAACTGAAGAAGCAGAAAAACTAAAAGAAGATGCAAAATTATTAGAAGAATTAGGATGTTTTGCTTTAGTTTTAGAAAAAGTTCCAGCAAAACTAGCAAAAGAAGTTGCAAAAAGCCTTTCTATTCCTGTAATTGGTATTGGAGCTGGAAATGGAGTTGATGGGCAAGTGTTAGTTATGCACGATATGTTAGGAATGACTCATGAATTTAGTCCTCGTTTTTTAAGACGATATGCTAATTTATATTCGGAAATGACCTCTGCTTTTAAAAATTATATAACCGATGTTAAAAGAGAAGATTTTCCAAACGAAAATGAACAATATTAAATAAATGAAAGTTTTACTTGCCGATAAAAATCATCCTTTATTAAAAACACAATTAGAAAAATTAGGTTGCCTTTGCGAGGAAGATTACACTTCAACCAAAATTCAAATTGAAGAAAAAATTCAGCATTACCAAGGAATTGTTATTCGAAGTAGATTTAATATCGATCAACAATTTATAGATAAAGCTATTCATTTAAAATTTATTGCCAGAGTTGGCGCAGGATTAGAAAGTATTGATGTAGAATACGCTAAACAAAAAGGAATTGAACTTATTTCTGCTCCTGAAGGCAATAGAAATGCTGTTGGAGAACAAGCATTAGGTATGATTTTATCGCTTTTTAATAATTTAAAAAAAGCTGATTTAGAAATTAGAAATGGCAAATGGCTACGAGAGGAAAATCGTGGTTTTGAATTAGAAGGTAAAACCATAGGAATTATTGGTTATGGAAATATGGGAAAATCCTTTGCTAAAAAATTAAAAGGATTTGATGTAAATGTAATTTGTTATGATATTTTAGATAATGTAGGTGATGAAAATTGTAAACAAGTAACTTTAGAGGAATTACAAGAAAAAACAGATGTACTAAGTTTACATACACCTTTTAATAAATTGTCTCACAAAATGGTAAACACAACGTTTATCAATAATTTTAAAAAACCATTCTACTTAATTAATACTGCCAGAGGTTCAGCCGTTGTAACAGATGATTTAGTAAAAGCTATAAAATCTAATAAAATTTTAGGTGCTTGTTTAGACGTGTTGGAATATGAAAAATTATCTTTTGAAAATTTATTTGAAAATAAATCTTTACCAGAAGCCTTCAGTTATTTAATTAATTCGGATAAAACATTATTATCACCTCATATAGCAGGTTGGACAGTAGAATCAAAAATTAAATTAGCACAAACTATTGTAGATAAAGTGGAAGAAAAATTCTTCTCAAAAAGCAATACTAAATCAAAATCTGATTTTACTAAAGTTACCGGAATAGGAGGTTTATTTTTTAAAACCGAAAATCCAGATGAATTAAAAAATTGGTACAAAAAACACCTTGGTTTTAATACGGATGATTGGGGTTGTACTTTTTGGTGGAATGATTCCTACGGAAAAAAAGCAAGCACGCAATGGAGTCCTTTTAAAAGCGATACTAACTATTTTTCTCCTTCAAAAAAAGAGTTCATGTTTAATTATAGAGTAGCTGATTTAAAAAAACTACTTATGCAACTTAAAAAAGAAGGTATAACTAACGTTGGGGACATAGAAGAATATGATTATGGAAAGTTTGCTTGGATTTTAGATCCTGATGGAAATAAAATTGAACTTTGGCAACCAATTGATACTGCTTTTATCAATTAATTTTTTACTTTTAAACTTTCAAAAACTTAAACTATGGAAATTATAGACGAAAACGGTAATGTAATCCCTAACCAACAACAAGAAAGCAAAAGAGTTCTTGCTGGTGTATTAGCTATTTTAATTGGATCTTTAGGAGTTCACAAATTTATTCTTGGCTATACAAAAGAAGGTGTTATTCAATTAATTCTTACCTTTATAAGTTGTGGTATTTTATCTATAATACCTCTTATTGAAGGCATCATTTATTTAACTAAATCTGATGAAGAATTTATAGAAATGTACCAAAAAAACGAAAAACATTGGTTTTAATTTAGCCTTTTGAAGTAGGAGTTTCTTCTACTTCATTTTCATTATTTCCCACTGCTTCACTGTTATTTTCTAATTGTGCTTGGAATTCTTCCATTACTGGTTTTACAGTACTTTCTGGTATATCTGAAATTCTAATATACATTAAACCGTCAATAGCATTATTAAATTTTGGATCAACATTAAACGCTACTAACCTTGCATTTTGTTTAACATACTTTTTAATTAAAACTGGTATTCGCAAAGCTCCAGGTTCTATTTCATCTATAATTTTATCAAACTTATTTAAATCGGCTTGTGTGGAATCAAAAACAAAATCTTTATCTGCATCTTTTAACTTTACTTTATATTCTTGTTTTGGGTGAATATATTGAGCAATATATGGATCGTAATAATGAGATTTCATAAACTGAATCATCAGCGATTTAGAAAAATTAGAAAACTGATTACTTATACTAACTCCTCCAATTAGGTATTTATATTCTGGATGACGCAATGTTATATGAACAATACCTTTCCATAATAAAAATAAAGGCATTGGTTTTTGTTGATATTCCTTAATTATAAAAGCTCTTCCCATTTCAATAGAGTTTTCCATCATAGAATATAATTCTGGCTCAAACTTAAATAAGCTTTGAACATAAAACCCTTTAATACCATATTTTTTAATAATTCCTTTCCCAAATCCCATTCGGTAAGCTCCAACTAATTTTTTACTGCTATCATCCCATAAAAATAAGTGGTGATAATACCCATCAAAAACATCTAAATCTATAGATTCATTTGTGCCTTCTCCAACTTCTCTAAAAGTTATTTCGCGTAATCGACCAATTTCAAATTTAATATTTGGTATTTTTTCACTTGCGGCAAAAAACACTTCGTAATTTTTACTTTTTAGCAAACATCCACCATTACCTCTTAAATCATCAACTTCCTTAATTATTTTATCTATATTTTTTTGGCAAACTACTTCTTTTGGTTCTCTGTGTTTTTTTGAAATTTTTAATGAATTTGCTACAATATTTTTTACTTCTTTCTCAAAAGGATTTGCCAACATATAGGTTTTTCTACGAATAAAATCGCAAAAATCAACTGTGTTTTTATATTCCTCTTGGTCTTTAACTAAAATTGGTTTTCCAATTCTTACTTTTATTATTCGTTCTTTTTGAGATAATAATTCTGATGGTAATTTTGCTGTACGGAGTTTATTGTTAAGTTTGGATAAAAAATAAAATAAACGACTGTTTTTAGCATGGAAATAAATTGGAATTATTGGAACTTTGGCTTTTTGAATCAATTTAATTGCTCCTTCTTCCCAAGGTTTATCTACAATTAACTTACCATCTTTATAGGTTGAAACTTCTCCTGCTGGAAATATTCCTAAAGGAAATCCTTGATCTAAATGTGCAAAAGCACTTTTTAATCCTGCTAAACTAGATTTAGTATCTTTTCTATCTTCAAATGGATTAACTGGTAATACAAAAGGCTTTATCGGCTCAATTTTGTGTAGTAAAAAATTAGCAATTATTTTATAATCTGGTCTTTTTTCAATAAGTAATTTTAGTAATAAAATACCATCAATACCACCTAAAGGATGATTTGAAACCGTTATAAAAGCTCCCGTTTTAGGAATCCGTTTTAAATCTTCTTCTGGAATTTCAAATTTAATTTGCAAATCATTTAATAAGGCTTCAAAAAATTGAATATCTTCTAAATGTTTATGCTTATTATAAATTTTATTAATAGTAGAAATTTTGAGTACTTTTAGTAAAAGCCAACCTAAAAAGGTTCCTAAAAATCCATACTTATCAAGGCTTGTTGCTTTTGCAACTTCTTTAGCTGTTACTAAACTCATTTATTATAAATTAACCGTAAATACAAAAATACACAAATTTATTTCATAATAAATTGAACGGTTCCTTTTGTTGCCTGTTTTAAAAGTAAAGTTCCTTTTTTATCTATAAACTCAATTGCTTTTTCATTTACATGCCTTAAAGTATATAATGCTACATTATTAGTGTAATTTACTTTATATTTTAAATTTATTTCTTTTAAGAAATTATTAAACATATTATATTTATCTTCAATGCAAACAGAAAAACTTATTGCCGAATTTTGAATTAGATTAACCTTTAACTTAAATTCATGCAATTTTTTAAAAATATCGCTTAAATTTTCTTCTACCATAAACGAAAAATCTTTTGCAGATATGGCTATTAAAATTTGATTTTGCTTTAAAATATAACAAGCAATTTTAGGTTCTAAGGCAACTCCTTTAGAAACAGTTGTTCCTTTATTTTCTAATTCATAAAAAGACCTTACATATAAAGGAATATTTTTATTTTCTAATGGTTTTAAAGTTTTTGGATGAATTACGGATGCTCCATAAAACGCCATTTCAATAGCTTCATTATACGAAATGTGTTCTAACAGTTGTGTGTTTTCAAAAAAACGTGGATCAGCATTTAAAACACCTGGAACATCTTTCCAAATAGTCACACTTTTAGCTTCTAAACAAAAGGCAAAAATAGCTGCGGTAAAATCAGAACCTTCACGACCAAGCGTTGTAGTTTTTTGCTCTTTATTTGAACCTAAAAATCCTTGAGTAATTATTAATTTATCTGATTTTAATTGCTGAATATTTTGTTGTGTTTTCTCCCAATCTACTTTTGCATCTCTATAAAAAGCGTCTGTTTTTAAATAATCTCTAACATCAACCCAATTATTTTTAATATTAATTTCATTTAAATAAGCACTTACTATTTTAGTAGATAAAAGTTCTCCAAAACCAACAATTTGGTCGTAAATTAAATTATAATTTTTAGATTTATTTTGAATAAGAAATGTTCCAAGTTGCCCAAATAAAACTTCAATTTCTGTAAAAATAGAATGATCTTTTTTTTCAAATAATTCATTAGTTATTTGAAGATGAAAATTTCTAACTTCATCAATGTTTTTAGAAATAGATGCTGATTTTTTAAAATACGAGTTTACAATTTTTTCAAATGCATTAGTCATTTTACCCATTGCCGAAATTATAACTATCGTATTTTTAAAACCTTCATGTTTTAATACGTTTGCAACGTTTTTTACACTTTTAGCATCTTTTACAGAAGCGCCACCAAACTTGAAAACTTTCATTTATTATTTTAAATATTTTGCTATTCCTTCTCTTGTCATTTGTGCTGTATCCCAATCTCTTAATACTGTTGCCCCAGATTTTTCGTAAAAATCAATAGCTGGTGTATTCCAATCTAAAACAACCCATTCCACACGTCGTACATTTTTTTCATAGGCATACTCTAATACTTTTTTATACAAGGCCGTTCCAATATTTAAACCTCTCATATTTTTAGACACTATTAAATCTTCTAAATGAATTGTTGGTCCTTTCCAAGTAGAATATCTTGGGTAAAATAATGCCATTCCAACAATTTTATGATCCATTTCTGCAACGTAAGTTTTAAACAATGGTTTGTCTCCAAAACCATCTTTTTCTAAATCTTCTAACAGAACTTCTACAGCATCTGGTTCTTTTTCAAAAACCGCTAATTCTTTAATTAGTTTTAATACCGATGGCATATCTTTTATTTCTCCTTTTCTAATTATAAAACTCATTTCTATATTATTTATTAATCCTTGTCCGCTAAAATAAAAAATCTTTAACCAAAACTAACTTTTAATCAAATCTCTTTTTAAAATTTATTTTACCGATATTTGCAAAAACAAACAACACCACTCTATGAAAAATAGTCATCTTACCTTAGGGGAGTTTATTATTGAAAATCAAAAACATTACAAATCAACTACAGGAGAATTTACACGCTTAATTAGCTCTATAAAATTAGCTGCAAAAGTAGTTAATTATAAGGTTAATAAAGCTGGTTTAGTTGATATTTTAGGTGACGCTGGAGATACAAATATTCAAGGAGAACATCAACAAAAATTAGATGTTTACGCCAACAATGTTTTTATGGAAACCCTTATTAATCGTGAAATTGTTTGTGGAATTGCTAGTGAAGAAGAAGATGAATTTGTAACTATTAAAGGGAAACATGAAACCAACGAAAATAAATATGTAGTTTTAATGGATCCGTTAGATGGCTCATCAAATATTGATGTAAATGTTTCGGTTGGAACTATTTTTTCAATTTATAGAAGAGTAACTCCAGTTGGTACTCCTGTTGATAAAATGGATTTTTTACAACGAGGAAATCAGCAAGTTGCAGCCGGTTATGTTGTTTATGGAACCTCAACCATGTTAGTGTTAACCTCTGGTAATGGAGTAAACGGATTTACCTTAAATCCAGCAATTGGTTCGTTTTATTTATCACATCCAAATATGAAATTTCCTGAAAATGGAAAAATTTACTCTATAAACGAAGGAAATTATGTGCATTTTCCTCAAGGAGTTAAAGATTATTTAAAGTATTGCCAAGAAGAAAAAGAAAACAGACCTTATACTTCTCGCTATATTGGGTCATTAGTTTCTGATTTTCATAGAAATATGATAAAAGGAGGTATTTATCTATATCCAACAAGCACCAAAAATCCGAAAGGGAAATTACGATTATTATACGAATGTAATCCAATGGCATTTTTGGCCGAACAAGCCAATGGCAAGGCAAGTGATGGTTATAAACGAATTTTAGATATTAAGCCTAGCGAATTGCACCAACGCGTTCCATTTTTTTGTGGAAGCAAAAATATGGTATCAAAAGCAGAAGAATTTATGGCAAAATACCCTAAAGATGCCAGTTACTAAATTTTTAACTAAATTTTAGCAAATCTAATTTTAAGTGCTAAGCCATTGCAATATATAGAAAAATAGCACTTTAATTACTTTACTATAATTGAAATCAATTACACCATAAGAAGATTTGATTTTTAGGTTTGATACTTTAATTTTGGTTGTGTACCTTTGGGTATAAACTAAAAAATAAACTTAAAAACATAAAATTATGGCTTTCGAAATACCAAAATTACCGTATGCTTACGACGCTTTAGAACCACACATTGATGCAAGAACAATGGAAATCCATAGCACAAAACACCATGTTGGTTATACTAACAATTTAAATAAAGCTATTGCTGGAATCGATTTAGATTCAAAATCAATTGAAGATATTTTAACTAATTTAGATTTATCCAATACTGCTGTTAGAAATAATGGTGGTGGTTATTACAACCATCATTTATTTTGGAATGTAATGAATCCTGAAGATAAAGGATACTTATCTGGAGAATTAAAAGATGCTATTGTTGCAGAATTTGGGTCAGTAGAAGCTTTTAAAGATGCATTTGCAAAAGCAGCAGCTACTAGATTTGGTTCAGGTTGGGCTTGGCTTTGTGTTCATAAAGGAGGAAAAGTTGAAATTTGCTCTACTCCTAACCAAGATAATCCATTAATGCCTGGCGTAGCTTGTGGTGGATTTCCTATTTTAGGAATTGATGTTTGGGAACATGCTTATTATTTAAAATTCCAAAACAGAAGACCAGAATATATTGACGCTTTTTTCCATGTAATTAATTGGAATTATGTTGAAAAACTTTACGCAGAAAACAAATAAAATTTCTACATACATACTACTATTAAAATCAAAGAAAAAACCCGCAATATTGCGGGTTTTTTTATTATTAAATTTGTCTAATTAATAGGCTCTTTTATTATTTCCTTCGTAAAAATTAATAAAAGCATCATTTACCACTCTATTACCTCCTGGTGTTGGATAATCTCCTGTAAAATACCAATCTCCTAAATGATCTGGAATTGCTTTATGTAAATTTTCAACCGTTTGATAAACAATTTCTACTTCTGCATTTATAGTTGAAGTTTTTAGCATTTCTGCTATTTTATTAGATATTTGCTCATTACTAAATGGTTCGTAAACTTTAGTTACTGCATTTTTAATTTCCACATCTTCTAATAATTGCTGTTGTTTACAATCTTTGTAAACTTCGTCAAGAATATGATTTTGATTGGTTTGTTTCAATAATTCTAAAGCTGCTCTAAACGCTATAAAATCAACTAATTTCGCCATATCAATTCCGTAACAATCCGGATATCGAATTTGCGGAGCTGAAGAAACTACTACTATTTTTTTTGGATTTAACCTATCTAAAATTTTGATAATACTTTTCTTTAAAGTTGTTCCTCTAACAATACTATCATCAATTATCACCAAATTATCTGTTGATTTAACAATACCATAAGTTACATCATACACATGTCCTACTAAATCATCTCTACTATTATCATCTGCAATAAAAGTTCTTAATTTTGCATCTTTAATAGCCAATTTTTCAAATCGAGGGCTTTCCGCCAAAATTTCGGTTACTTTTTCAGCTGATAAACTACGTTTACCATTTAAAATGATGTCTGTTTTTTGCACACTCAAATAATCTATAGCTGCTTCACGCATGCCATAATAAGAAGTTTCAGCTGTATTTGGTATGTATGAAAATACCGTATTTTTAATATCATTATCAATTTTTTTAAGAATTTGTGGAAATACAAATTTTCCTAAATTTTTTCGTTCCTGATAAATATCTGCATCGCTGCCTCTTGAAAAGTAAATACGCTCAAATGAACACGATTTTTTTGGTAAAGTTTCTTTTATTTTATTAGTTGAAATTGTTCCATTTTTTTTAATTAATAAAGCATTTCCTGGCTTTATTTCTTTTATTTTTTTAATAGGAACATTAAAAACCGTTTGAATTACTGGTCGTTCTGAAGCTACAACTACTACTTCATCATCACTATAATAAAATGCTGGTCTAATTCCTGCTGGATCTCGTAATACAAATGCATCGCCGTGCCCTAATAATCCCGCCATTGCATAACCTCCATCCCAGTTTTTAGCGGATTTTTTAAGAATCTTTTTTAAATTTAATCGTTCTTCAATTATAGGAGAAGCTTCTTTTTTAGAATATCCTTCTTTTTTTAATTGTTGGTATAATTTTGCAGTTTCATCATCAATAAAATGGCCTATTTTTTCCATAACAGTAACCGTATCCGTCATTTCTTTTGGATGCTGACCTATTTCAACTAAATCATTAAATAATCTTTTTGAATTGGTCATATTAAAATTACCTGCAACAATTAAACTTTTATGCATCCAGTTACTTTGGCGCAAAAACGGGTGCACGCTTTCGATACTATTACTTCCAAAAGTTCCGTACCTTACATGACCTAAATATAAATTACCTATATATGGAGCATTTTCTAATTGCCACTCCAAATCCTCTTTTTTATCTGGAAATACAGCATTTAAGTCATTTAATCGTTTATTGATTTTTGCAAAAACATCTTGAATTGGCTGATTTGCATTAGATCTAACACGGCTTATATAACGTGTTCCAGGCTGTACATTAAATTTAATGCTTGCTAAACCTGCACCATCTTGACCTCGATTGTGCTGTTTTTCCATTAATAAGTACATTTTATTTAATCCATAAAATGCCGAGCCATACTTATCTTTGTAAAATTGCAACGGTTTTAATAATCTAACCATTGCTATACCACATTCATGTTTAATTGCGTCGCTCATATTTTAATAATTAGTAGTAAAATTATATAAAAAATTCCGCACAAAGGCGGAATATATTTTTTAACTTAATTCAATATCAAATTGTGTTAATAATTTAAATTGTAATAATCGCTTTTGAATTTCATCGTGAGTTAATGTTTCCATACGCTCTGTCCCAAATTTTTCTACACAAAATGATGCTAAATTTGAACCTGCTATTACTGCTCGTTTCATATTTTCAAAAGAAATATCTCCAGTTCTAGAAATATGTCCAATAAATCCTCCTGCAAAGGTATCTCCTGCTCCTGTTGGATCAAAAACATCTTCTAAAGGTAAAGCTGGAGCAAAAAACACATTTCCATCATTAAATAATAATGCGCCATGCTCTCCTTTTTTAATAACCACAAATTTTGGTCCCATTTCATGAATTTTTTGAGCAGCTTTAACCAATGAATATTCTCCTGAAAGTTGACGAGCTTCCTCATCATTTATAGTTATTACATCAATTTTGGCAATTACTTCCATTAATTCATCCCAAGTATTATCCATCCAAAAATTCATAGTATCTAATACCACTAACTTTGGACGATTAGGAATTTGTTTAATTACTTCCATTTGAACGGTTGGATGTAAGTTGCCTAACATTAAAAAATCTGTGTCTTTAAAATTTTCTGGTACAACTGGATTAAAATCGGCTAACACATTTAAATCAGTTGCAAGTGTATCTCTTGAATTTAAATCGTTTTTATATTTACCACTCCAAAAAAATGTTTTCCCATTTTCTATAATTTCAACACCATCCGTATTAATTTTTCTTTCATTTAATTTAGATAAATATGCTTTCGGAAAATCGCCTCCTACAACAGATACAATACCTGATTCTGCTCCAAATTGTGAAGCTGAAAGCGAAATATAAGTTGCTGCTCCTCCTAAAATTTTGTCGGTTTTACCAAACGGAGTTTCAATAGCATCAAAAGCAACCGTTCCTACAATTAATAATTTACTCATAATTTTTACTAAAAATCTACTTAATTAAAATATATAATATCGCTTATATTTTTTTTAAAGAGTAGATGTGATTATTTTTGCAAAAATAAGTTTAAAAAATGACTATCAAAGAAATACAAGAAGAAATTATAGATGAGTTTTCAATGTTTGAAGATTGGATGGAACGTTATGAGTATATTATAGAAATTGGCAAATCCATTCCGTTAATTGATGAAGCAGAAAAAAAAGATGAAAATTTAATAACAGGTTGCCAGTCAAAAGTTTGGTTACATTCTAAAATAGAAGGAGATACATTGACTTTTTCTGCAGATAGCGATGCTATTTTAACTAAAGGAATTGTTGCCTTATTATTACGCGTTTTCAACCACCAAACTCCAAAAGAAATTTTAGAAGCAGATACTGATTTTATTGATAAAATTGGTTTAAAAGAGCACCTATCTCCCACACGTGCCAACGGTTTGGTTTCTATGATAAAGCAAATAAAATTATACGCATTGGCATTTCAATCAAAATTAAGCTAATAATTGTATATTTGCACTTATTTAGAATGAATATAAAGAAAGATTTTTGAAATGAATAGTGATCGCGTTCAAGATTTAGGAGATAAAATAGTAGAAGTTTTAAAATCTATTTACGACCCAGAAATACCTGTAGATATTTTTGAATTAGGCTTAATTTACGATGTATTTGTAAGCGAAAATAATGATGTTAAAATATTAATGACTTTAACTTCACCTAATTGCCCTGTTGCAGAAACTTTACCAGTTGAAGTGGAAGAAAAAGTAAAAGTAATTGAAGAAGTAAAAAATTGTGAAGTAGAAATTACTTTTGACCCTATTTGGACTCAAGATATGATGAGTGAAGAAGCAAAATTAGAACTTGGCTTTCTATAAAATTTTATCTAAATGGCTGATGAGGTAATAAATAGAGTTGCAAATAGTAGTTTAAAAACTATTGATTTAGAAGATTTTTATCCTTCGGAAAAACGCACAGTTATTGATATTAAACCATGGTTATTTAACGAATTTATTTTAAAGGAAAAAGATTTCAGAAATTCTTTAAAAAACCATAACTGGGCACAGTATAAAAATCAATACATTGCTTTAACCTGCTCTACTAATGCTATTATTCCTTCTTGGGCTTATATGCTTATTGCCACTTATTTGACTCCTTTTGCAAAAAAAACAATTGTTGGTAATTTACAAGAACTAGAAAATGCTATTTTTCAAGATATTTTAAATAATTTTGATTATAAAGCTTATCAAAATTTACCTGTAATTATAAAAGGCTGCGCAAATAAACCTATTCCTGAAACAGCTTACATACAACTTATTAAAAATCTGCAACCTATTGCAAAATCTATAATGTTTGGCGAAGCATGCTCTTCAGTTCCTCTTTTTAAGGCTGCTAAATAAAAAGTAACTTTTTAAACATTTATGGATCTAATATTTATATTTCCGCAAACTTTAAATAAAAAATATGAAAAAAATAATTCTGACAACACTTATATTAACTAGTGCTATTACATTTGCTCAAGAACAAAAAGAAGGTCCAAAAGAAGGTTGGACAACAAAAGGGAACATTACATTTTTATTTAATCAATCGGCATTTTCTAACTGGGTTACCGGAGGTGAAAATAATATTGCCGGAAATTTAGGTGTTAATTATGATTTTAATTATGCTAAAGGAAATTTATCATGGGATAATAAAATTATTGCCTCTTATGGTTTAACTAAAAGTAAAAACAGCGCTTTTGAAAAGAAAACCGATGATCGTTTTCAATTTAACTCTTTAGTTGGCAAAAAAGCAAAAGGATACTGGTATTATTCTGCTTTTTTAAATTTTCAAACACAATTTAGTAAAGGTTACATTTATGGAACCGATACAAACGGAGCAGAAATTCGAACAGAATACACTAGCTTTTTATCTCCAGCAAATTTATCTTTTGGTCCAGGAATGTTGTGGAAAAAAAGTAATAATTTAAAATTCAATTTAGCTCCTGCTACTATTAAATTGGTGTTAGTTGACAAAGCATTTACGTTGCCTAATAATGCTTACTTTGGAGTTGATGAAGGAAAAAGTTCTAGAACTGAATTTGGATTTAATGCCTCTGGATATGCTAAATTCAATTTAATGGAAAATGTTTCTATGGAAAATATTTTAAATTTATATAGCAACTATTTAGAAGATCCACAAAATGTAGATATAAATTATACCATGAATATTGTAATGAGTATTAATAAATATTTATCTACCAATTTAACTTTTCAAACCATTTATGATGATAATGCTTTTCAGGGGTTTCAAGTTAGAGAAGTTTTTGGCTTAGGAATAAACTACGGATTCTAAAATTTATATAACATACTTAAAAAAAGACGCTTAAAGCGTCTTTTTTTATTCAAAATTGAGAATTATTTAGTTATTTTAGCAACTAAACATTCTCACAAATGTCGTTACTTTTATTTTTTGCTGCCATATCCATATTTTTTTCCTTTCTATGTTCAATTCTTGAAGCAGTGCTTTTAAGTATTACATCTACTTTTGTAAATATAAAAAAGCAAGAAGGTAAAAAGTTTGCTTATACCTTAGAAGCGTTAAAAAATGATATTGATAAACCATTAATTGCAATTTTAACATTAAATACTATAGCGCATACCGTTGGAGCTATTTTGGTTGGTGTTGAGGCGGATAAATTACCATATGAAGTAAATATCTTAGGCGTAAATATGGTGGGAATCATTTCTGCTATTATGACTTTTTTAATATTAGTGGTTTCAGAAATTATACCAAAAACAATTGGAGCAACTTATTGGAAGCAGCTAGCTAATTTCACCTCAAAGGCTTTGGTAGTTTTAATTTTTCCATTAAAGTGGACTGGAATTTTATGGTTGCTTCAACTTACTACAAAACTTATTGGAGGAAAGGGAGTTCATGGATCTATATTAAGTAGAGAAGATTTTCATGCAATGACAGACATTGCACATAAAGAAGGTGTTTTTGAAGAAAGTGAAAGTGCAATTATAAAAAATTTACTTACGTTTAAAGAGGTATTAGCAAAAGATATTATGACACCACGAACTGTAATGATTATAGCTTCTGAAAACGATAGTATTCAATCTTTTTTTGAGAAACACCCTAGGTTACGCTTTTCTAGAATTCCTATTTATAATAAAAATGCTGATAATATTACAGGTTTTGTTTTAAAGGGAGAAGTTTTAGAAGAAATTATTAATGGTAATGGAGAAGAAAAACTTTTAAAATTAAAAAGAGAAATTTTAGTTACAAACCGTAATTTACCAATTCCTAATTTATTTGAACGGTTTATTTCTGAGCGAGAACATATTGCTTTGGTAGTAGATGAATATGGGGCTACAAGTGGCTTAGTAACTATGGAAGATGTTATTGAAACTTTATTAGGATTAGAAATTATGGATGAAAGTGATGCTATAGCAGATTTACAATATTTAGCTCGTAAAAATTGGGAAAAAAGAGCAAAAAAAATAGGGCTTATTTATGAAAAGAAAAATGATACAGAAGAAAATAATTAGTTTTCTTCTGTATATTCCTCATATAAAAAGTCATTATAAGGAAAACGAGTAATATGTATTTTTTTTACTTCTTCAAAAACCTTTGCTCTAAATTCTTCTAAATTTTCTTTATTTAAAGCGGAAATAAACAAACAGTTATTTTCATCTAATTTATTCATCCAAGTTTTTTTCCAATCCTCTAAAGTAAAATGTTCTTTAGTTTTTACGGTTACCAAATCATCTTCATCTATAGTTTGGTGCTCATATGCATCAATTTTATTAAAAACCATTATGGTTGGTTTGTTAACGCTTTTAATCTCGTCTAAAATTTTATTTACTGAAGCAATATGATCTTCAAAATTGGGATGTGAAAGATCAACTACGTGTAACAATAAGTCTGCTTCTCTAACTTCATCTAATGTAGATTTAAAAGATTCTACTAATTGAGTTGGTAATTTTCTAATAAAACCTACTGTGTCCGTCAATAAAAAAGGAATGTTTTTTATAACTACTTTTCTAACAGTAGTATCTAAAGTTGCAAATAGTTTATTTTCGGCAAAAACATCACTTTTACTTACCACATTCATTAAAGTTGATTTTCCAACATTGGTGTAACCAACTAAAGCAACACGAACCATTTTACCTCGGTTTTTACGTTGTACTGCCATTTGCTTATCAATAACTTTTAATTTCTTTTTAAGCAATGTGATTTTTTCTCGGATAATTCGTCGATCAGTTTCAATTTCAGTTTCCCCAGGTCCTCTTAATCCAATACCTCCTTTTTGACGTTCTAAGTGCGTCCATAATCTAGTTAACCGTGGTAATAAATATTGGCATTGCGCCAATTCAACTTGAGTACGAGCATAACTTGTTTGCGCCCTGCTTGCGAAAATATCTAAAATTAAATTTGTTCTGTCTAAAACTTTGCAGTTTAATACTTTTTCAATATTTCGTAATTGACTTGCCGAAAGTTCATCATCAAAAATAGCAGTTTCTATATGATGTTCATCCATATAGGTTTTTACTTCCTCTAATTTCCCTGCTCCAATAAATGTTTTTGGATTTGGAAATTCTAATTTTTGAGTAAATCGTTTTACTGCAATCCCACCAGCTGTAAGCGTTAAAAACTCTAACTCATCTAAATATTCTTTAGATTGTTCTTCATTTTGGTTTTGGGTAATAATACCTATTAAAACCGTTTCTTCAGAGTTTACTTTTTTTGGTTCTATCATACTACAAAAGTACAAATAAGTTTACTGGTTTTTAAGCTATATTTTATATGGAATTGTAAAATAAAAGGTGGTTCCTTTATTTGGTTCGGAAGTTAGCCAAATTTTGCCTTTTAAAAGGGTTACTAAACCTTTACAAATACTTAGTCCCAACCCATTTCCTTCTTTAAAATATTTTTCACCAATTTGAGAAAATCGTTTAAATATTAAAGCAATTTTTTCTTTAGGTATACCAATTCCTGTGTCTTTTACATAAAATTGAAGATAGGATTGGTTGGTATGCTGCTGGATACTATAACCTACCTCTATAAAACCATTATCAGTAAATTTTACAGCATTATTTATTAAGTTATTAATAATTTGCACTAACCTATCTCCATCTGTATTTGTAGAAATTTCTGTTAAAGGTTTTGGTAAATTAAGTTTTAGCGTAATATTTTTCTTTTTTAGTATAGGATTAGTTTCTTTTTGAATTTTTACAGTTTCTTCTAATGTAGAATTAATATTTACTTTACTAATTATTAATTCTACTTGATTTGATTCTAACTTTGAAATATCAACAATATCATTAATGGTTCTTAAAAGGCGGTACCCTGAAACAATAATTACATCCGCAAATTTCAATCTCTTTTCTGTTTCAAGATTGGGATCTTTTAAAAATTCTGAAAAACCTATTATGGAATTCATTGGAGTTCTAATTTCATGACTCATATTCATTAAAAAGGACGATTTTAATCTTTCACTTTCTTCTGCTCGTTCTTTTTCAATAGCTAATAAATTATAGGTCTTTTTTCTTTTATTTATCTGTTTTTTTAGAATAATTGCTAAGATTATAAAAAACAAGCTAAAAACTGAAAGAACATAAATTAAAGTCCTTTGATTTTTTACTTTAATTTCTCCTATTTTTTTGTTTTCAGTTAATAGATTAATCTTTTTTTCTTGGTTTTCAATCTTACTTAAAACATCTAATTTTGTTAATAATTCTACATTTTTTTTACTAAAAATACTATCGGTATATTGTTTGTATATTATTTGATTTCTATATGCTTTTTTATAATCTCCTAACTCGGCATATGCTTTACTTAAATATTTATGTGCATCATATTCTACATTAACCCAAGATACTTTTTTAGAATAAAAAAGGCTTTTATTAGCGTTTAAAATGACATCTTTATATTTTTTTAGTTTTAAATTTAGTTTAGCAATATTGGCGTAAATTAAAGGGTAAAGCGATTTATATTCTATTTGCTCACATAATTTAAGTGATTTATTTAAATACATTGTTGCTTTACTATAGTTTTTTATGTCTGTATAACATTCTCCAATATTCAAATAGTTAATAGCTATACTTTCTTTATCTTTTAACTCTTTACATAATTTTAATGATTTAAAATAATATGTTAATCCCTCTTGTATATTTCCCTGATCTGAAATTGTATTACCTAGATTAATGTATGAAGAATTAAGTCCTTCTTTATCTTTTAATAAAATATAAATATCATAAGCTTTTTTATAAAAATCATAAGCTTTAGTGTACTTTTTTTGATCGTAATAAATATTTCCAAAACCGGTATAAACATCTGCTATTCCTAAGCTGTCATCTAATTTTTCATAAATATTTATTGCTTTTGTATAATATTTAACGGAGTTTTCTAAAGAATTTATATAGGCAAAGCTATAACCAATATAATTATAACATTCTGCTACTCCTTGTTGATCATTAATTGATTCATAGATATCAATCGCTTTTAAATAATATTCTAAAGACTCTTTATATCGTTCTTTTTCATCTAAGTAGTACCCAATATTAAGTAAACTATGCGCTTCAAATTTTTTGTTTTTTACCTTTTTTGATAAACTTAAGGCTTGCTTATAATAAACATAAGAAGTATCAGGACGAGTATAATAATAATGATCTCCCGCATCATTTAATAGTTTTATTTTTAATGTGTCGTTTTTTGAATTTTTCAGTTTAATTAATAAACTATCTTTATAACTTTGGCTATAGGAGCCATTTATAAAAAATAAAAAATAAAAAAAATAAACAAATTTAATTGTTAGGGGGTTGGGGTTACTCATATAAAAACATCAAATTTTCGTGTAAATTTAACTTTTTTATTAAAACTACTAAAACCATTTATAAAATATTAATTGACTAATTTTAAAACGCTTACTTTAGCTTTTTTAATTATTTAAACTATATATAATTTATATGTTTTCGTATTTTAAATTCTCAGGAAAAAACAAACAAGCTTATACTGTAGCTTTTTACAATCTAGAAAATTTATTTGACACTAAAAATGATCCAAATAAATTTGATGATGACTTTACGCCAAAAGGAGTAAAACATTGGAATTATAAAAGATATAAACAAAAAATTAGAAAATTAGGAAATGTTATTTCTAAACTAGGTGTTGAAAAATCCTATTTTTCTCCGGCAATTATTGGTGTAGTTGAAGTGGAAAATAATACTGTTTTAACTGATTTAGTAAATTCTAAAAATTTAAAAAAAGAACAATATGGATATATACATTATGAATCTCCTGATGAACGAGGAATTGATGTTGCATTATTGTATAAAAAAGAATTGTTTGAGTTGATTAATTCGGAAACATTTCCATTGTATTTAGAAGATGAAAATGGTGACAGAGATTACACACGAGATATTTTATTGGTAAAAGGGAAGCTTAATGGCGAGTTAATTTTTACAATTATAAATCACTGGCCTTCAAGAAGAAGCGGTGAAGATAATGGAGAAAGTAAGCGAATAAAAGCGGCAAACTTAGCAACAAATATTGTTGAAAAAATAAAAGCCGAATACGAAAACCCAAAAATTATTATTATGGGAGATTTTAACGATGATCCAAAAAACAAAAGTGTAAAAAAGCTTTTGGTAAATGCTAATTTTTACAATCCTATGGAAAGTATTTTAGATAAAGGAAACGGAACATTAAAACATCAAGGTAAATGGCACTTATTTGACCAAATAATATTCTCTAAAAACTTTATTGAAATTGAAGAAGAAAAACATTCTTTTAAATATGCTGAAGTGTTTGATAATTATTTTTTAAAAGAATGGCATGGAAAATACAAAGGAGTTCCTTTTAGAACTTATATAGGTAAACGCTACCAAGGTGGTTTTAGCGATCATTTTCCTGTTTATGTTTACTTAAAAAAGAATTAAAAAAAACTCAAGAATATCCTTGAGTTTTTTTAATTACTATTTAGAAATATAATCAACCAGTTCTAATTTTTAATGGCATTTTATATATTTTATTGTGCTCTCCTGGGTTTTCAAACTTTTTGTGATTCAAATTCTTACGGATATAATTTACAATATCTTTATGTTTACATCCTGCACATAAAACAATAATTTCTCCTTCAGAACTAAATGTGAAAGTAAGTATAACATTCATTTCTTTTTCAATAGTAAAATCTGGAGTTTGTAATAATTTAACTATTTGGTTTCTAAGTTCTTTATTTACTTCAATAGGTTCATTTTCATTAGAAGCAAATAAACTTGCTGAGCTTATCATTAAAGCTAAAGCCAATAAAATTAATTTTTTCATAATACTAAGTTTTAATTAAACATTTATTTATTATCTCAAATTTATTAGTAAAACACTCACAATCTTTTAATTTTAAGTTGCTTAACAAATGTTTAACCGTAAAAATAGAATTGTGGCTAATTAAAAAATATTTAAAGCTTAGTCTTATTAGGTGTAATATATTAACAATCAGTATATTAAAACATTAATAATATGTTTTTTTGTTTAAATTTAAACTATTTTTATTAACTTAAATTATGTTAAAACATAGTTTTTAGCTACTTATCTTCCAAGTATTTGTAACAAATATTGCATCTGATTTATGTTAATTTTAAGAAAAAAACTAAAACTAAAAAAGTAAATTTGCAAGCAATTATTTCAAACAAATAAATTAAAAATTATGCAAAAAATTATAAGTAGTGTTTTATTTTCATTACTGTTTTTGAGCGCTTTTGCTCAAGATGTAATGACTCCTGAAACTTTAATTCAATTAAACAGAGTTGGAGGAATAGGATTAACTAAAGATGGTAATAATGTGGTTTATCGAGTTTCAAAATATAATATTGAAGCTAATAAAACCAAACGAACATACTATCAAATTCCTGTAGATGGAGGTCAACCTCAAGAAATTTCAGATTACAAATCTTTAGTAGCTAATAAAGCTATTTCACCTGATGGAAATTATAAAATTACCACTTCAGATGTGAAGTTAGAAAAAATTACTGGACAAGATTATTATCCTAACCTAAAAGGGTCTGATGTGAAAATTATTACCTCTTTAAACTATCGCCACTGGGATACTTGGGAAGATGGTGCTTTTAGTCACGTAATGTACACTTCAACAAAAAACAATAGTGAACCAATTGACATAATGAAAGGCGAACCTTTTGATTGTCCTCAAAAACCATTTGGCGGTTCCGAAGATTATATTTGGGGACCTGACAGCCAACATATTTTATATGTTACTAAAAAATTAAGCGGAACAAAATATGCCGTTAGTACAAATACAGATATTTATGACTATAATTTAGCAACAAAAACTACTTCTAATTTAACTGCAAATAATAAAGGTTACGATACAAATCCTGCTTTTTCAACTAAAGGTCAATTAGCTTGGCTTCAAATGAAAAGAGATGGTTATGAATCTGATAAAAATGATATTGTTGTTAAAATAGATGATAAAACTATAAACTTAACTGCTAATTGGGACGGAACAGTAAGTAGTTTTAAATGGGGAAACAAAGGAAATAAAATATATTTTATTGCACCTATTGCTGGAACTGTACAATTATTTGAATTAAAAGTTCCTACTTCAAGTAAAAAAATAGAATTACCAAAACAAATTACAAACGGACAATTTGATGTTAGCAGTATAGTTGGACAAACTAAAAACACAATGGTAGTTAGCCGAAGAGATATGAACCATGCTACCGAATTATATACCGTAAACTTAAAAGATGGTAAAATGGCGCAACTAACCCATGCAAATGATGCTGTTTACAATAAAATTAAACTAAGTAAAGTAGTTAAACGCATGGTTAAAACTACGGATGGTAAAGAAATGCTATCTTGGGTTATTTACCCACCAAATTTTGATGCTTCTAAAAAATATCCAACTTTATTATATTGCCAAGGTGGCCCACAGGCTGAAGTAAGTCAGTTTTATTCTTATAGATGGAATTTCCAATTAATGGCTGCTCATGGTTATATTGTTATTGCTCCAAACCGTAGAGGTTTACCTGGTTTTGGTGTAAAATGGAACGAAGAAATTAGTAAAGATTATGGAGGACAAAATATGCAAGATTATTTATCGGCTATTGATGATATTTCTAAAGAATCCTATGTAGATACTTCCCGTTTAGGAGCGGTTGGAGCTAGTTATGGTGGTTATTCTATTTACTATTTAGCAGGTATTCACCAAGGAAGATTTAAAACATTTATTGCTCATGATGGAATTTTTGATTGGAGAAGTATGTATGGTACTACCGAAGAATTATTTTTTGTAAATTGGGATTTAGGTGGTGCTTATTGGGATAAAAACAATGCTATTGCTCAAAAATCTTACCATGACTTTAATCCAGCTGAAAAAGTTGGTAAATGGGATACTCCAATTATGATTATTCAAGGAGGAATTGATTACAGAGTTCCTGTTGGACAAGGATTAGCGGCATTTCAAGCTGCTCAATTAAAAGGAATTAAAAGTAAATTATTATATTTTCCAAAAGAAAACCATTGGGTTTTAAACAATGAAAATAGCTTAATTTGGGAACGCGAATTTTACAAATGGTTAAAGGAAACTTTGTAAATTAAGAATATTATAAAATAAAAAAAGGCGGAATATATATTCCGCCTTTTTTTATTTATCGAACTCTTGGATTAAAATCTGTAGGTGCGTTTTGAGCTGTATTTGGGTTAGAAATATTTGTATTACTAGTAGCTGAATAAATAGTCCATTCACTTGCTGTAAAAACAGGATTTGGCTCATTAACGGTTACGTTTCTAACTGCTCTTCCATCTAAATATTCCCAATTAGTTCCTGTTCCATCTTCTCCAATTACTCCAAAAATATCCTCTACTGCTCCTGTATTATCTACTAATTCATACGAATCATCTCCATTTCCAGAAATGTATGTGGATTCTATATTTGGTGTATCGTTAAACATTGCTGCATAACCTGTATTTGCAATAATTATAAAATCTCCAGCTGCAATTATATTTCCTGACAAATCAATTGGAGAGCTTGAAACTGAAGTAGAACCATTTACATATTTATTTAATTTCCATCCAGTTAAATTAATATCTGTAGTTCCTGCATTATACAATTCAACAAAACGAGAGGAAACATCATTATTAGGATCGGCAACTTCAGTAATTAATATTTTTGGAATAATTACAGGGCAAACTTCATATGGATTTGTGAATTGAACATCGTCTGTATTTCTAATTTCCAAATTACTTCTTAAAACTCCAGTTATTTTTCCGTGGCCTTCTGGAAATTGCTCATTAGCAAAGGTAGCATTACCATTAGTAAACACGCCTATTTTATTAGTTTCTCCACAAGTTTCTAACGTTCTAACAGCATCATTTTGTCCTGAATAAAAAGTGTATGCTTTGCCTAATTCATTACTCACAAGCTGTACATCATCAACAGTAACTAGTGTATTTTGGTAAGTTGGATTAAAAATATCACTTATTAAAATAGTAGTGGGAACAATAGTTTCGTTTTCATTAGTGTTAAAAACGAAATTTACTTCATCACCAGCAGTTATTTTAGTAATAGAATTTGTTTTTGGATAGCCAATTGCTAAAGCTCCATTTACCATATCCATATATAATTTATCTAATTTTACAATTACTTTATCTCCAACATTGTATTGCTGAGAAATTGCATTATTATCTAAAAGTATTTGGATACCTGCAGTTGGGTTTTCAATTTTATCTTGAATGATTAAAGTATCTTCAAAATTACCATTTTCATCACTTGAAATTACATATCCTTCAGTAATATAATTATTATCAACTCCAAATTCAACGGTACTACCTTGGTATAAATTATTAACTTCTGATAAGGTAATGGTTGGTGTTAATGTTACTGTATAATTACATCTTGCATCTGTTAATTGTACATCATCCGTATCTCTTAAATACAATTGATAATCCTCATAATAGTTACTAAAAATAGCAACCACACTTCCTTTTCCTTCTGGAATTAATTGATTTTTAAAATTGGAGAAACCACTATTTCTAACAATTACTTCACCTTGAGGATTACAATTAGCATCAAAACTTTGTAAAACTCTGTTTACAGTTTCTGTATTATCTGGATTTGCATAGCTTTGTCCAACTTCATCTTCTCTAAATTGCACATTATCTAGTTCAACTAGCATTTCCAACATACTATCGTTTAAATCAGAAATTGCTACTTTTTTAGGGATAATAGTTGCTACTTCGCAAGAACGAAAAATATGTTTACTTACTTCAAATGCCGAAATTCTACCTAATTCTGTTCCTACAGCTTGTCCTATTTGAATACTTCCAAAACTGTAACCAACAGCCAAACCGTTTAGTTTTACATAAATTTTACGTCCAACATTATATTTGGTGTACAAATCAGATTCGTCAATAGAAATTTTTATAGCTGCAGTAGGATTTTCAGGTTTATCTTGAATAGATATGGATTTGTAAATATTTCCTGATTTATCACTAGAAACTACATAACCTTCAATAATTACATCGGTATCAATAACTGTAGCACCACCAAAAGTATACATATCTTTTACTTGTTGAATAGTAGTGTTTGCAGTTAAACTTGGTTCGTTACATTCCACTGTTGGAGTTGAAAAATTATCATCTTTAACACAGCCGAAAAACAAACTGAATAACATTAAAAATAATAGAACTTTATAAGGTTTGTTAATAATATTCATAGTCTTTATTTTAAAATCTTAAGTACACATTTAAATAGTAGGATGTTTTGTTTCCATACCAGTATTTTGGTCCAAAAATGGGTTTATCTAATTGTTTGTCTTGTTTTAATTGAGGATAATTAGCATTACGTGATTGTTCAAATCCACCTGTTTTAAAAACTTCGCCTAGCACATTATTTACACCCATAAAAAAACCTACATAATTATTTTTAATACGCCATGATTTTCCTCCAACTAAATTCACTAAAAATGCATCGTTAAATTTTTCTTGTTTTAACAAAGCATTCACTTGGTCTTGAGTAACAGCAACACCTGTTTCATTATCTATAAAAGGTACGCCATCAACATCTGTATAAAAGTTATTGGTTCTTAATAATGGTGAAATATCTAAATAGTTATTTGTCATATAATTTGCATTAACTTGAAACCACCAAAATGCTGGATCACGATATTCAAATCCTAAAGAATAAGCCCTTTGAGGTGTTCCGGAAATACGATAATTTTTTAAATAAGCAGTTCCAAAATCACTGTTTTCATTAGTAAAACTTTCCGATTGAATGTACAAATGAGGGTTATTATCATAAGTAAACTGACCTAAAGAACCAGCTGCAATTAATTTAATAGTTGATGTAACTTGATATTCAGCACTCAACTCTAATCCTATATTTTTTTTAGAAACTCCCGTAATAATTTCATTTACAAAATCAGCTTGATCGCCTCGTAATCCTTCCGCAAAAAAGAAAGAAGTTTCAATAGCGTTACTAAATTTAGTGTAAAAGCCTGTTAATCTGGCTTGAATTCCTGGAGCTCTGAAAATATAACTAACATCGCCAGAAACTATTTTTTCGCTAGTTAAATTTGGAGTAATTTCGTTATTAACTCTAGAATTTGAAAAAGTAGTTCTAATAGTTGGTGCATTAGATAATAATCCTGCATTTAAATTAACCAAATTTCTTCCATTAATTTTATAAGTAATACCACCTTTTACACTGAAATCTGAAAAAGATTGTTTTTCACTTTTTCCAAAAGAATTGGCAGCGTACGTTCCGTTTTTATACAATCCATCGCGTTGATAATTAGTATTTTTAAAACTTACAGATGCAAAATAATCTACCTTTCTTTTAGTAACTTGTATTTGTGCAAAAGTACTTGCGACCGATGCATTTATAGTATAATTATACTGAAATTTATCATTGGCAGCTACAATTCTATTTGGATTATTTAAATCGTTTTGTTGCGCTTCACCTTCTGCATATTGATCTATATCTTCAAAACCAGTACCTCCTAATAAATCTAACATTTTGGCATAATTAGCTGAATTTAAATTTTTATAAGAAATTCTTCCGTTAAAAATGCTGTTTTTAGAAATTGAAGAAGTAATATTTGACTGAAATGAAAATTGTTTATCATCTACTCGATCTTCGTATAAATAATAGCTAGAATTTCCTGTTTTTGTATTTACTTGGTACAAATTATTCCAGTTAATTTGACCATCATTTAAAAAATTTTGTTCTGCTAAATATGCATTTGCGTAATCTAAATTATCTTGATATTGTAAATAGCTGCTTGGTAAATTTCGCCAATACGTAGGATCTGGATTAGGAGCGTTAAAATATCCTAAACGGCTATTGCCAATATGCCCAAATTGATATCCTAAAGTGGTGGTAATTTTAGTTTTATCTGTTTGATAATAATGAGTTAACATTATAATTGGTTCAACTATTTCTTTAATTCTTGAATTTCGTTTATCTCCTTCTTGATATCCCCAATAAGCATTGTATTTATAACCTTTTAAATCATATACTTCTTGTGTATTTGGAGAAGATTTTCCTCTTCTATTTGAACTTAAAATAGCTGTAATATTTAAACTATGGTGTTTATTGAATTTTTTTTCAGCAGCTATAAAAGCGGAATAAGCGTTATACGATGTTCCATTTAAATAACCTTCATCCGCAATTCGCCGAGAAACAGAAACCACCATAGCCCATTTTTTATTACTTAAACCTGTTGCATAGGTTGCCATTGCTCTACCTGTGTAGCTTTTATTTGTTGAAGCAAATGATACTTTTCCTCCTGCTCGATATTCGGAAGCTCTTGTTGTAAAATTAGTAGTTCCTAAAATATTTCCAAAGGCATTATCAGATGCTGCCAATCCATTGGTAAATTCTTGATTTCTAAACACATCATTTAAACCTCCCCAGTCACTCCATTGTGGCCTTCCGTCATATAACTTATTCATTTCTAATCCATTTATTAAAATGGATCCATAACTAGAATCATATCCTCTAACTTTAAACCAAGCTTGGCTAAAATTAAAGGCTGCAGCTTTTAAATAAGCGTCTTTTGAGGATTGGAATAATCCAGAAATATAATCGGAATTTCTATTTCCGTCATCTGTTAAATCATCATCTGTTAAGGAAATTAAATTAGCATTTTGGTCATCTAAAACCATTGGTTCTAAATAAATTGTTCCCAAATTAATTGTTTGGTTATCAATAATTTCAACTGGTATTTTTTGAATCTGATACCCATTTAAATTAACTTCAACAATTACATTTCCTACTGAAACATTTTTTAATTTAAAACTACCATTTGCGTTAGAGACTGTTTGAATTATTGTGTTTTGTATACTTATATTTACATTTTGCAATGGTTTTTCAGTATTTTTTTCAAAAATAATTCCTTCAATAATAGTATTTGTTTGTGCAGAAATTTTAACACAAGCTAAAAAGCACAGCAAAGCTGAGATAAATATTTTTTTCATTAGCAATTATTTTAATCAAATTAACAAAATTAAAAGATCATTTTAAAAAAATGACCTTTTAATTTATTCTTTTTTAATAATTCTTTTTATAACAAACTGATTATTAGATAATTCTATTTTAGCAATATAAATATTAGGAGTTAAACCTGATAGGCTAAAAATTTCAGAATTACGACTGCCGTTGTAATTTCGTAATACTTTACCTAACATGTCCAAAATTTCAACAGATTTAATAGTAAGTGTGTTATCAACTTCTATAAAGTTAAATTCATCTGAACCCATATCAATAGTTAACACATCATTTTTCGGTAAATTAAAATTCTCTTCAATTTCTGATTTTTTTATAAAAACTATTTTAAATCTATCATTAAATTCTCCAACCTCAGAGGTAAAAGAATAATCTGATTTAGATAAATTATGATATCTTTTTAATAAGTTATCTTTTAAATAAACAGTATTATTTTTAAAGAAATCGCCTTCTTCTTGGGCAATAGATAAACTGTATTTTGTTGGAACGTCAATAGAAGTTTTAAATCCAATAGAAATTATTTCCCCTAAATTTAGACTACTTGAATTTTTTCCTTGTATTGCAAATTTTCCTGAATCTCCATCAATTAATGAATAAATAATCGAAGCGTTTCCTGTAGATTCCGATTTTTTCACATCGTAAAATGATCCATCATTAGCATCTGTTGCTCCATTTAAATAGGATACAGCTAATTGATTAAACACTCCATTATCCGATTTTAAATTTATCCAAAGTACATTTCTTTCATTTTTATGTTTTTTTGAACTGGAACTTCTAAAAAATTGAGAATTGCTTGACATATCTGCTACTCTCATTGCATTATTAAACGTTACATTTCCTGCTGCTAATGCTTCTACAAAAAAGCCTTGCCCAGATGGAATAAATCCATTAGGAATAACACCACTAGCTCCAGCAGTACCAACACCACTTCCACTAAAAATTGCATAATCTGAATTTGAAAAATTATACACATAATTTCCCGAAATGGTATTGTTATAAGGCGTAGCTTGAGACCATAAATAAACAAAAGAATCTACCAAAGATGCATTGTCTGATAAAAAAGTTATTGCATTTATTGCACTTGGATAAGGATTGCCAATAAAATTCCAGTCATTATATAATCCACCACTATTATTAACAATATTTGTTTGAATTACACCGTTATTAAATGGCCCATTAAAAGATGTTGTATAAGAGCCAGCAACAAATCCAGTAGGATTAACTGTTGAGGTATAACCCACTCCAGGAGTCATTATTCCTGTTGCTAACTGCCAATCATCACCATTATCATCTATATCGTCTACACCAGGATTACTTAAAAAAGTTCCTGTATTTCCAACTTCTTGTAACATATCTACAAAATTTGTAGCATTAAAATAAAAACGTCTACTTGCTGGTGCAATACTTAAAGCATTTTCTACAGTTTCTCCAAAAACTGGCGAACTCCAATCTGTATAATTATACCAATTATTCAAATATGCAGTTGTCTTATTTACTGAAGAGGAACCTCCTGCATGTACTATAAAAACACCCGAATCATTATTCTGAACAAATGCTCCTTTTGTTTCTACTACAATTGTTCCATTTATAAAAGAATCATTTTGAACTTCTACATAAGTTGAATTATCTACTGTGATATTAAAACCTGCATCAACAAATAAACTACAAGCGCTAAAACTTCCATTAGAGTTTGTGTTATAATTTCTATTAATTATTGCTGTTGTTGAAATATTTGGAGTCCCATTATTCCAAGTTGTTCCATTCCAAGTAGTAGTTTGAGTGTCTACTTGAGCTGCATCACTCATTACTGTACAAGAACCGTTTTCGGTTACTTCGCAATAAAACTGGTAACCATCTAAATTAAATCCATTTACTGTTAAATTAGCAGAAGTATATCCCGTATTACTTCCTGCAAAACTTGAACTTATTACATCTAACCAACCACTAGAAGTTCCATCATTATATTTCCATTGATATGTTAATGCTCCACCACCACCTGCAGATGCTGAAACACTAAACGAAGCTGATGTTCCACAACCATTAATATCTATTGGTTGCGTTCCAATTGTTGGTAAAACAGCAGAAGAAAGTGCAAATCCAAAACAATCTTCCGTACCATTCGCATCCCAATCTGATAAATTAAAAGTAGTAGAAGGTGCATTAGCTGTGCTTTTTCTAGCATATATATAACCTTCATCAAAATCTGTTGTATAACCTGGTCTTGCAGAATTATTTTGCCAAACATCTAACGCTGTAGAACCATTTAATAACACTAATCTATCATCCTTATTTATTCCTCCATTAGGAAAAGATAAATCAGGTACAATTGTTGAGCAAGTGTTACAAGTGCCTGAAGAACTTACTTGAATCATAATAGTGCTTTGCGCATAAACTATACCACTTAATGTTATACTTCCTCCTGAAAATCCTGATGTTGGAACTGCAGATCCATAGGTGAAATTATTATCAAATCCAATACTATACGTTGATAAATCAATATCGGATAAAGTAGGATTTAATAATTCAAAGTAATGACAAGAACTAACAGGATCATCATATATACCTGTAAACATTAAATCTGTATATCCCGCAGGAATTGTACCTCCAACACATCCATTGTCTTCTAAAACTGTAAAACTAGATGACGAGTCTAAACTACATCCTGATTCTGTAACGGTTATAGGGTTTGTTGCTACTCCTGATGGAACTATTACACTTAAAGTAGTTGCATTTATATAGTTTACTGAAGCAGAAATTCCATTAAAATCAACCGTTGAACCTACTGTAAATCCAGTTCCTGTTATAATTATTTGTGTTCCAACTGGTCCAGAAGTTGGTGTGAAACTTGTAATAGTTTGCGTTGGATTACATAATACTTCTCCATCAAATGTAATGTTTTGAGTAGTAGCACCAGTACTTGTTGCAGCTAAATTTCCAGTATAACTATTTATTGTTAAACCACTTTTTAAACGAACATAAATTGTTGTTGAAGCAACAGTGCCTCCTGTTTGAAATAATGTTACAGAACCGCTAAAACCACTTCCTGAAGTAGTAGATATTTCAAAATTTGTTGGTGCTGTAAGAGTTATATTTGTTGTTAAATTAGTTCCAGAAGCTGTAAATGTTTGTTCTGCAGAAGGGCCTGAACCTACCGCATAATCTAAACCAACCAAACCGTTTGTACTTAAAGAAATTGTTGGAGATGGAGTATAGCAATCGCTAGTATGGCTTCCTAAATTTGAAACATCATCTTGAGCAGAACTTGTCCATTCAGAAGAATTATAAGTAGTAACCGGGCTTTGTACAGTAGATTTTCTAACTAAAGTAACGTCTTGAGCAAAAGTAGTAGAACTACCAATAACGCCAATAACATCTATATTAGTTCCACTAGAGGTTTGTAATGCAATCGCATCATTACCACTAAAACCTGTAATTGAGTTATTAGATAAATCAATTGTTCCTAAATATGTTGTTCCTGAGTTAGCAATTACATACGTAGAATATGCACTTAATGAGCCTGATAAAGAAACCGTAGTCGTTGCTGAAGCACTTCCATTTGCATATAAAGCCAGTTTATAATTTGCTAAATTAATTGAAGTTCCTGTTGGATTATAAAGTTCTAAATTCTTATTATTACCACTGCCTTCTACGTATTCTGAAATAAGTAATTCAGAGCAACCACCTCCACCAGCCGAAGTTACTGCACCACTAAACGTAATATTTTGTGTAGTTGCGCCATTACTGTTGGCAGTTAAAGTACCACCATACGTATTTATTGCTAAACCTGATGCTAACCTTGTATATATAGTAGTTGAAGCAACGGTACCACCAAATTGTGTTAACGTTACTGTTCCGCTAAAACCACTTCCTGAAGTAGTAGATATTTCAAAATTTGTTGGCGCCGTAAGAGTTATATTTGCTGTTAAATTAGTTCCTGAAGCTGTAAATGTTTGCTCTGAAGAAGGACCTGAACCTAACGTATAATCTAATCCTGTTAAGGAAGTTGGAGTAACTGAAATTGTTGGGCTTGCTACACAACTTGTAGTATGACCCGAATTTGCACTACCTGAAGAATAACTTACAACTATCCATTCAGAATCTGTAGTATTAGTACCTGCTGATGTAGTCCAATTTACATTAGGACTACATACTGTAGATTTTCTAGTAAGCCTGTTATCTTTAGTAGCATTAGTTGTGCCGGCTACATTCCAACCAGTTCCTGGGTCAGCTCCATCTGTTCCTATAGCATCAATCAAAACACCTGATTTAGCTAAACCAACAGCGTCATCACCGTTCCAAGAACAAAATCCAGAATCATATTCATCAGCTCCTGGCGTGTCTGTAATATTATTAGCAACTACAATTGTAGCTCCATTAGCAAGTGTAGCTGTTACAAATGAGTGAGTACCTTCATTCCAACTTCCTCCATTAGCTATTTTCCAAAGTGAATAATTTGCTAAATTTACTGTAGTTCCTGTTCCATTATATATTTCAACGAATTTACTATTCCCTGATCCTTCCCCATATTCTGAGATTATTAAATCCGTAGTTTGCCCATAACCATAAAAAACAGCAAATAAAATGGTTATAGTAGTAAAAAATTGTTTTTTAATCATAAAAAAAATGAGGTTTTAACAACCGCAAATATAATATATTTTAATAATAATATTATTAAAAGTAAATTAGCTTTTTAAAATTAAATTTCCATGAAAAAAACTATAGTATTATTTATAACATTTTTGATTTTTACGCAAGCTAATTTTGCGCAAAAAAAATATCAAATTAGAACCATTGCATTTTATAATTTAGAAAATTTATTTGATACCATAAATGATCCTACTAAAAACGATGAAGCAAGTCCTATAATGGAAATTAAAGAAAATAGAGCTGCTATTTATGCTAAAAAAGTTAATAACATGGCTAAAGTTCTTTCTGGAATTGGCACTAAAGAAAATTCGGCTAGTCCTGTAATAATTGGCGTGGCAGAAGTTGAAAACCAACAAGTTCTTGAAGATTTATTAAAAACTTCTTATTTAAAAAACAAAAATTATGGTATTATTCATTTTGATTCTCCCGATTTAAGAGGAATTGATGTAGCCATGTTGTATCAAAAAAACCATTTTACACCAACAGATCAAGAAACTTTTGAACTTAAACTTTGGGAGATAGATGGAAAACGAATTTATACAAGAGATCAATTATTAGTAACAGGTTATTTAGATGGAGAATTAATGCATTTTATTGTTAATCACTGGCCTTCAAGAAGAGGAGGAGAAAAAAGAAGCAGTATTAAGCGAGAAAAAGCGGCGTATTTAAATACACAAATTATTGCAAAAGTCAGAAAAACGGATCCAAATGCTAAAATTATAATTATGGGCGATTTAAATGATGACCCAATCAATAAAAGTTTAAAAACCGTTTTAAAAACCAAAGCAAAAAAGAAAAACGTACACAAAGGAGATATATACAATCCAATGGAAGAATTATTTAGAAGAGGAAATAACACTTTGGTTTACCGAGATAATTTAAATTTATTTGATCAAATTATGTTTACTTCTCCACTTCTGAATTCTAAAAACAACTCTAGTGACAGTGGTTTTAAGTTTTACAAAGCTGGAATTTTTAAACCTCAATATTTAACTACACAAACCGGGAAATACAAAGGTTATCCTTATAGAAGTTGGGGTTATGGCTATTTTACAGGTGGTTACAGTGATCATTACCCATCATATATTTACTTGATAAGAGATTACAAAAATTAATCTTTTTGAATATCTTTTAAAACAAATTGCAAACTAGTATAACCATTCCAATGGTTTTCATCAATACAAAAAGCCATTTTAAAAGTATTTTTTTGTTGAATTAATGGTAATTTATCTCCTAAGTTAAATCCAATAGCATTATAAGTTTTTTGGTTAACTCCTTCAATGATATTTAATTTTAAATGTGTTTTATCTTCACCAACTGCTTTGCCAAAACCATTATCACGAAGCCCAGTTGCCATAAAAACTGGTTTCATATTTTGAGGACCAAATGGCGCTAGTTGTTTTATAATTCGATAAAATTTTGGAGTGATTTCCGATAAACTAATTTCAGTATCAACACTTATTTCAGGCGTACGTGATTCTTCGGAAATGGTATTTTTTACAACTTTTTCAAACTTAGCTTTAAAATCAGCATAATTTTCTTCTTTTAAAGTTAATCCTGCCGCATATTTATGTCCGCCAAATTGTTCTATAAATTCCGCGCATTGCTCTAACGCATTGTATACATCAAATCCTTTTACACTTCGTGCCGATGCAGCTAATTTATCACCGCTTTTAGTGAAAACTAATGTTGGGCGATAATATGTTTCAATTAATCTTGAAGCAACAATACCAATAACGCCTTTATGCCAATTTTTATGAAAAACAACAGAGGTGTAATTATCTTCTTCTTTATTAGTTTCTATTTGTTGTAATGCTTCAATAGTAATAGATTTATCTAGTTGCTTCCTATCTATATTATATTGTTCTATTGCTCCAGCAAAATCAACTGCAGTTTCAAAATCTAGTTCCGTTAAAAGTTCCACCGCATAATTACCGTGTTTAATTCTTCCTGCTGCATTAATTCTAGGTGCAATTATAAAAACCAAATCTGTTACGGTTAATTCCTTTTTTTTAACTTGATGAATCATGGCTTTTATGCCATTTCTTGGATTTTGGTTAATTACTTGTAATCCAAAATAAGCTAAAATTCTGTTTTCGCCAGTAATAGGAACAATATCTGCGCCAATTGCAATTGCAACTAAATCCAAATATTCCACTAAATCATTTATAGTTTGATTTTGGTTACTTGCTAAAGCTTGAATTAATTTGAAACCAACACCACAACCACATAATTCTTTATATGGATAATCACAATCTGTACGTTTAGGATCTAAAACAGCAACTGCTTTTGGAATTTCATTTCCAGGCCTATGATGATCGCAAATAATAAAATCAATTCCTTTTTGGCTAGCATAAGCTACTTTATCTAAAGCTTTAATTCCACAATCTAGAGCTATAATTAAGGTAAAATCATTGTCTTCTGCAAAATCAATTCCTTTAAATGAAATACCATAACCTTCCTCATATCTATCTGGAATATAAGTTGCTACATTAGAATATAAGGTTTTTAAATACGAAGAAACTAAGGAAACTGAGGTTGTACCATCAACATCATAATCGCCATAAATTAGAATATTTTCCCCATTATTAATAGCTTTTTCAATTCGTTGAACAGCTAAATCCATATCTTTCATAGCAAATGGATTGTGCAAATTAGCTAAGTTTGGGCGAAAAAAATCTTTAGCTTCATCGTAAGTTTCAATCCCACGTTGAACTAATAAATTTGCTAACGTAGTATTAATTTGTAAAGCCTTACTTAATTTATTAACTGTTTGAGGATTTGAAACTGGTTTTAATTTCCATTGCATAGCGTTGCTTTTTCCTCAAAAGTAAGTAAATTATTTTATTGATTTATATAAACTATTTCGTGAGAAATATCTGAAAATTGACGGAACATTTCAAAAACACCGCAATATCTTTCTACAGATAGATTTACAGATTTTTCAATTTTATCCTTTTTAAAATCACTTCCAAAAAATTGATACGTAACATGCACTTTATCGTAATATTTTGGATGCTCATCCGTTAAATTAGCTTCCACTAAAACTTTAAATCCATCTACTTCAGCTCTCATTTTTTTTAGTAAAGACGCAACATCCATAGACGTACAACCCCCCAAGGCAGTAAGCATCATTTTTTTTGGACGCAACCCTTTTCCTTGCCCTCCAACAGCTTCATCTGCATCAATTAATACGCTTCCTTCATCCGTAACCGACTCAAAAAGCATTTGACCTTTCCAACTAACTTCTATTTTATTTGTCATATTAAATTTTTATTTTAAAGATGTAAATTTAAAAGAATTTTTGTGGATCACCGTAACATTTTTCACAATTTAACTACTAATCATTGAGCTTCAATAAAGTTTAAATAATAAACATAAATTACGTTTATATTTTTTTTGAAATTGAATGATTAGTAGTATATTCGATAACTTCTAAAAATTGCGAAACTATGAAAGATTTTTTTGACGGAATGTCTTCTTTAGAACAAACTTACTGGATTATAGCTCTAATTGGCTCAGTAATCTTTTTAATTATTTTTTTACTAACATTTATTGGTGGTGGCGATACAGATATGGAGGCTGATGCTACAGATTTTGAAGCTGATGACGGTGGTGTAGGATTTCAATTTTTCACCTTTAAAAATGTGGTTGCTTTTTTTACCATTTTTGGTTGGAGTGGAATAAGTTGTATTGATAATGAACTTTCAACTACTGCAACAATTATTATTTCAACAATTGCAGGTTTATTAATGATGGCAATGACATCCATGCTCTTTTATTGGATGCATAAATTAGCAGAATCAGGAACCTTAAAAATAAAAAATGCCATTGGAGCTATAGGAGAAGTGTATTTACCTATTGGAGCTGAAAGATCGAGTATGGGAAAGGTACAAATAAAAGTACAAGGTAGTTTAAGAGAATTAGAAGCTATTACTGATGAACTAGAAGATTTAACCACTGGCACAATGGTTAAAGTTTCAGAAATTGTTAGTGCCGAAATATTATTAGTCGAAAAAATATCAAAATAAAAATACCTATGAATATATTACCATTATTATTACCATTACAGTCTGGTATAACAACTGTTTATTTAATTGGAGCTGTAATTTTTATTATTGTTGTTTTCTTCTTTTCTATGATAAGAAGATACAAACGTTGTCCATCTGATAGAATATTAGTTGTTTATGGAAAAACCGGTGGTGGACAATCGGCAAAGTGCGTTCACGGTGGAGCCGCATTTATTTGGCCAATAATTCAAGACTATGAGTTTTTAGACTTAACTCCAATGTCAATAGAAGTAAATTTAACCAATGCATTAAGTAAACAAAACATTCGTGTTAATGTACCTTCACGTTTTACCATTGGTATTTCTACTGAGCCAAGTGTTATGCAAAATGCTGCAGAACGTTTGTTAGGATTATCTCTAGAATCTGTTAAAGATTTAGCACAAGAAATTATTTTTGGTCAATTACGTTTGGTAGTAGCTTCTATGGATATTGAAGAAATTAATTCAGACAGAGATCAATTTTTATCACATATTACACATAGCGTTGAAACCGAATTAAAAAAAGTTGGTTTAAAATTGATTAACGTAAATATTACCGATATCCATGATGAATCTGGTTATATTGAAGCTTTAGGGAAAGAAGCTGCTGCAAAAGCTATAAATGACGCTAAAATATCTGTTGCTCAAAAAGTTAGAGATGGATCCATTGGGGAAGCTGAAGCGCACCAAGATCAACGTGTTAGAGTTGCTGATGCATTGGCAAAAGCCAAAATTGGAGAAGCTGAAGCTAATCAAACTGAACGCGTACAAGTAGCTGATAAAAATGCTACTGCAATGATTGGTGAAGCTAACGCTAACCAAAAAGAAAGAGTTCTAACTGCAGATGCTAGAGCTAAAGCAAAAATTGGAGAGGCAGAAGCTCTTCAAATAGAGAGAATTAAAACAGCTAGTGCAAATGCCAAAGCTATTGAGGGTGAAAACCTTTCAAAAATTGAAATTGCTGAATCAGATGCATTAAGGCGTGAACGTGAGGCAGAAGCAGCAAAACGGGCAATTGCCGCTGAAAAAGTTCAAGCAGCCAAAGCTTTAGAAGAAGCTTATGCCGCTGAAAAAATTGCTGAAGAAGCTAGAGCAAAACGTAAAGAGGCTGAACAAGGAGCTGATATTATTGTACCTGCTCAAATAGACAAACGTAAAATTGAAATTGATGCTGAAGCTGAAGCTGAACAAATCAGAAGAATTGCAAAAGGTGAAGCCGATGCTATTTTTATGAAAAAAGAAGCGGAAGCAAAAGGTTTATATGAAATATTAACTAAACAAGCACAAGGTTTAGATCAAATTGTAAAAGCTGCTGGAAACAATTCAAAAGATGCAGTTTTATTATTAGTTGCTGATAAATTACCTGAATTAGTTAAAACTCAAGCTGAAGCTATTAAAAACATTAAAATTGATAAAGTTACTGTTTGGGAAAATGGTAGTAGTGGAAAAGATGGTAAAACCTCTACTTCTAACTTTATTTCAGGAATGTACAAAGCTGTACCTCCTTTACAAGAAATGTTTAATATGGCAGGTATGCAATTACCAAACTACCTTAAAGGTGAAGAAATTGAAAATCTGACTCCTGAAGAAGAAACACCTAAAAAACCTTCTTCAAAAAGTGACGATTCTAAAGAAGAAAATATTAAATAATATTATTGTTATTCTGAACGAGTTAAGCAATGTATTCGTTCAGGATAACTTTTTAACTTCAATTTATACGCGCTATGGGTTTTGGAGCTGGTCACGTCCAAGATATGTTAAATAGAGTTAAGCAAAATGCTTCTTTAAAGAATGCTAGACATCATAAATTTAAAGGTGGAAATAATTATTTAAATACTAAAACAACAAAAACTGAATATAATTTCCCTAAAATTTCAAAAACTGAATTAGAAATAATTAAAGCTAAAATTAGAAAGGACGCTACTCAAGAACGTAAAAAACAGTTTCTTTTTTGGTTAATTTTAATAATACTTGTTGTGATAAGCTCTCTAATTTTTAACTATTATTAAGTGAAAATCATAAAATTATATTAGTCTTATTTAAAAAGTACGATATATAAAACTATTGCCTATTTTAGCAAAGTGAAAAAAATGATTTTTTAATGTATTTTAAAAAACATATAAAGTTACTTTATTTCTTAATTATTCTATTTGTTATAAGTAATAGTTGGGCACAAACACCTCCTACATTAACGGCTGAAGGAAATCAAAATTATTGTCCACTTTCTGATATTAATATAGTTACCGATTTTGATATAATTCCAGGTGATGAACAAATTGATGCCGTTTTTATACAAATTTCCGAAAATTACAGCAATGGAGAGGATACTTTATTTTTAACAAATGTAGCTTCACATCCTAATATTTCTGCTTCTTGGAATTCTTCTGAAGGAAAATTAAAATTGGAAGTCATAAATTCTACGGCTACAACTTATAATGATTTAATAGCTGCTGTTAAAGATGTTGTTTTCAAAAGTACTAACGCAACTATTTCAGGAGAAAAGCAATTTTCTTTCACTTTTGATGAATCTAATTATTTGCCCTCAACTGGTCATTATTATGAATATGTTTCTGATATTGGAATTACTTGGACAAATGCTAAAACAGCTGCAGCATCTAAAACACACTATGGTTTACAAGGTTATTTAGCCACAATTACTTCTGCAGATGAAGCTCAACTTACAGGAAAGCAAACAACTGGAACTGGTTGGATTGGTGGAAGTGATGCTGAAAATGAAGGAACATGGAAATGGATGACAGGTCCTGAAGCTGGAAAAACTTTTTGGTTTGGTGCTAGTAACGGAACTACAACTGGTACCGATATTCCTTTTGCAAATTGGAATACAGGAGAACCAAATAATTTAGGAGATGAAGATTATGCCCATATTACTGCTCCAAATGTTGGAATAGTAGGTTCTTGGAATGATTTAAAAAATACTGGGGATTCTGGCGGAGATTACCAACCCAAAGGATATATTGTAGAATATGGTGGAATGCCTGGAGACCCAACTTTAAACATTTCGGCAAGTACAAAAATTACAATTCCATCTATTATATCAACAACAAATGCTGAAAATTGTGGTTCGGGTTCAGTAACATTAAAAGCTACAGCTTCAGACGGTGATGTTATTTGGTTTGATTCTCCTACAAGTTCATCTTCAATTTTTATGGGAACTAGTTTTAACACACCTGTTTTAACCGCTACTACAACATATTATGTGTTAGCATCATCAAATGGATGTACAGAAGGAGAGCGTAAACCTATTGTTGCAACTATACATAATATTCCTACCATAACTTCAACAACAAATGATACCATTTGCGATGCAGGTATTGCAACTTTAAAAGCAACTGCTTCTGAAGGAATAATATCTTGGTACGATTCACTTACTAGTACTGAACCTATTTCAACGGGAAGCTTATTTGAAACGCCTTTTATTTCTGAAAGTACAACTTATTATGTAGATGCTTTATCAAATGACTGTACTTCGCCAAATAGAACACCTGTAAAAGCAACTGTACAATATACTAAAACTCCAATAAATTTAAATCTTTCCTTAAATGATTTTGAAATTATAGATAATTCAAATAATAATTCTATCACTATAAAAAATATAAGTAATTTTGGAAATGGAAATTACACGTTTTCTATAGATAACATTGAAGGTCCTTATCAAGAATCTAATACTTTTGAAAATTTAATACCCGGTTTTCATACCATTTATATACTTGATAATACTATGTGCGGATTTGATCAAATAGAAATTCCAATTTTAGGTTTTCCAAAATATTTTACACCAAATAATGATGGCGTTAATGATACTTGGCAACTTCAAGGTTTTTCAACTGATTTTTATCCTACGTCTAAAATATTTATTTTTAATAGATTTGGGAAATTATTGAGAGAATTAGATCCATCTGATAATAACGGTTGGGACGGAATTTTTAATGGAAAAAGATTACCTTCTTCAGATTATTGGTTTACTGTAAAGTTAACCAACTCTATAGGAGTAGTAAAAAATTATAGTGGACATTTTAGTTTATTAAGGCAATAATATCTTAATTATTTATCAAAATAAAACAAATGCTGAAATTAAAACAAGTACTACGAAAATTTAATAAAATACCTTTTTTACTGAGTTTTATAGCCGTAATTGGTATAATCATGGATTATGGCGTACTTCAATCTGAAAATTTTCAACAAAATTTATTTTGGCTTTATCTAATAACTATTAGCATTGGAATTTTAGCAAATATTTTCCGTTTTTTTAAACAAAAATATATTCAAAAAATAGAAGCCTTACTTTTTGACGTTATTTTTTCAATTATTCTTTTAGTACTGTTATTTCATCATTTAAACCTTTTTGATATCGATTTTTTAAATGACAGAATTTGGCTGCAATTTGGAACTTTTATTGTGTTTATTCGTGAAATATCCTTAATTGATTTTAACTTATTAAAAGAAAAACTAAATCCTGCACAACTGTTTGTACTTAGCTTTTTTATGATAATTATGATTGGTGCTATTTTACTGATGCTTCCAAAATCTACTCATAACGGAATTACTTTTGTAAATGCTTTATTTACCTCAACAAGTGCTGTTTGTGTAACTGGTTTGGTAGTTGTAGATACCGGAACTTATTTCACGCATTTTGGGCAAATAATTTTAATATTTTTAATGCAATTAGGCGGTTTAGGAATAATGACTTTTGCTAGCTTTTTTAGTTACTTTTTTAAAGGAGTTTCTTCTTATAAAAATCAGCTAATGCTAAGTGATATGACAAATTCTGAGAAAATTGCTGAAGTATTTAGTGTTATTAAAAAAATTATAGTGATTACATTTTCAATTGAAGCAATTGGCGCTATTTTAATTTTTAGAAGTTTAAGTACTACCTTAATTCCAAATTTAAACGATCGCATCTTTTTTTCAATTTTTCATACCGTTTCAGGATTTTGTAATGCTGGATTTTCAACATTAACCAATAATTTATACGAAGTTGGGTATCGATTTAATTATCCATTACATATTGTAATAGCTTTTCTAATTATTTTAGGAGGAATAGGTTTCCCTATTATTTTCAACTTCTTTAAATATCTCCGCCATTTAGTTAAAAATAGAATTAAAATTTTTGAAGATAAACAAAGTGCAATCCATATGCCCTGGGTAATAAATATTAACACCAAATTGGTTGTTATTACAACAGCTCTTTTAATAGTTTTTGGCTCTTTGTTTTTCTATATATTAGAATATAATCATTCTTTAGCTAATCAAAGTGTTTTTGGTAAAATTGTAGGAGCCTTTTTTGGAGCAGTAACTCCAAGAACAGCAGGGTTTAACACAATAAATATGGCTTCATTACAAGCGCCAACTATTTTACTTATTATATTTTTAATGTGGGTAGGTGCTTCGCCTGCTTCAACTGGTGGAGGTATAAAAACAAGTACTTTTGCTATTGCAACTTTAAATATTTTTAGCATAGCCAAACGCAAAAATAAAACTGAAATTTTTCACAGAGAAATAGCTGAAATTTCTATAAAAAGAGCTTTTTCTGTAATCTCATTATCTTTAATTGTTATTGGGTTTGCTGTGTTTTTTATAACTATTTTTGATGGAGATAAAGATATGATGTCTATTGTTTTTGAATGTTTTTCAGCATTTAGTACAGTAGGATTAAGTTTAGGTATTACTAGTTCACTTTCTGATACTAGTAAAATTATATTAGTAATAACCATGTTTATTGGTAGAGTTGGTATGTTAACCTTACTAATTTCTTTTTTAAAGAAAATAGCACACACAAAATACTCGCATCCAACAGAAGAAATTTTAATAAACTAATTTCAAAAAAATGAAATATATAATAATTGGACTTGGAAATTTTGGAACATCTTTAGCAGAAAGACTAACTAGAACCGGTAACGAAGTTATAGGCGTAGATAACAAAATGACTAAGGTAGAAGCCTTAAAAGAAAATATTACACACACGGTTTGCTTAGATTGTACCGATCCACAAGCCGTATCCTATTTACCATTAAAAGATACCGATGTAGTTATTATTTGTATTGGTGAAAATGAAGGCGTTAATATTATGGCAACTGCGCTAATGAAACGATTAAATGTAAAACGATTAATTGGTAGAGCCGTTTCACCTTTACACGAAGGTGTTTTAGAAGCAATGGGCATTGAAGAATTTGTGCATCCTGAAGATGAAACTGCTGAAAGATGGGCAAAAAAATTAAACCTTAAAGGTGTTATTGATTCCTTTGAAGTAGAAGGAAATTATAGTATTATTGAAGCAACTGTTCCTAAAAAATACGAAGGAAAAACTTTATTAGAACTCGATTTTGGTAAAAATTTCAACGTAATTGTTTTAACTACAATTACCATAACAAAACAAAAAAACTTAGTAGGAATATCTCGAAAAGTTAGAAAAGCACAAGGTGTAGCAACTTCTAAAACGGTTTTAAATGCAGGAGATATTATTGTGCTTTATGGAGATGTTAAAAACATAGAAAAATTGTTAAAAGAAGATTAACTTTTTTCCAATAAATTTGAAACTTTAAATTATCATTTTATGAAAAAACTACTAATACTACTTTTTTTTACTTTATCAACTTTTTTACATGCTCAAGAAAATTCTACAAGAGGGTATAAAGTTAAAGTTGGAGAACAGGCTCCTAAATTAGCATTTTCTTTAATGGATGGCACCAAAATAACTAATGAATCTTTAAAAGGAAAAGTTGCTATATTACAATTTACTGCTTCGTGGTGTAGCGTTTGCAGAAAAGAAATGCCCCATTTAGAAAAAGAAGTTTGGCAGCGTTTTAAAAATGATGATTTTATTTTAATTGGAATGGATTTAAAAGAAAATTCAGAAAAAGTAAATCGTTTTATTAACCAAATGAAAGTTAGCTATCCTTTTGCAATAGATACTGATGGAAGTCTTTTTAATAAATTTACCCTACCAAATTCTGGAGTTACACGTAATATTGTTATAGATAAAAATGGGAAAATCATTTTTCTTTCACGTTTATATGAGAAAAAAGAGTTTAACGAAATGATTAAAACCATTTCTATTGAATTAAAGAAAAGTTAATATAAATACAAAAAAGGCAACCAATTGGTTGCCTTTTTTGTTAACTAATCTTCATAAGATCTTCTATTAGGTTGGTTATCAAATAAAACCCCACCTACTTCTTCAAACTCTTTTTCTAATGCCGGAAGCTTTACATCAAATAATTTATTTAAAGTTACTTCTTCATTTTTAAAATCCTTTTCCGCGAGTTTAAACTGTTCTTTTTGAGTTCCTGTAATATCAACTTGTGCAGAATTTGTTGTATATAAAGCAAATCTAATTCTACTTAAAACACTATTTTTAGCTCCAAATCCACCAATAATTACTTTTGAAATTTTATCAATTTCTTTTTGTAAATCATCCATTTTATTAACAAGCACATTTGCTTCAACAGGTGTTTTTACAAGTATTTTTCTCATGTTTTCAACTCGAGTATTCATATCTTTAATTTTACCTCTAGCTGAAGCTACCTTTGCATTTAAACCAACAACATCCTTTTGAAAATTAAAATTAGCTACATAATTTGGTGTTCCAAGTGCATTTGGAAGTGAAATTACTTTAAAAGGTTTTCCTTCAATAACTCGTGTAAAATTTCCATCAATTTTTTTATCTATTGCTAATTTATAATTTCCTGGAGGAACTTTAGCGCCACGACGAGTTAAATATGATAAATCCCAACTAATACTATTGTATCCACTTTTAAGAGGTGAGTTTAGTTTTCTCATAATATTACCAGAAGCATCATAAATTGTAAAGACCAATAAAGGCTTAGATTCTTTATTTTCTGCTAATAATTCTTCTTCTGTAGGATAAATAAATTTACCCAATTTTTCAGCTGCTTTTTGAGCTTTAACTCTTTTTTGTTTTAAAGTTTCGTGCCCATTTTTAATATAATATTCAAATTTAGCAGAAGGATTTGGGTTTGGCGTTCTAAAATGAACATCGCCTTGATAATTTAAATTACTAGAAGGAAAATACAAAAGCGCATCTTTAATATCAAAAACATGAGCTTCTTTATTATTTATTTCTTCGCTTAATTCACGTAATGCTGAATAATTATCTAGCACATAAAATCCGCGACCAAAAGTTGCTACAACTAAATCATTTTCAAGTTTTTGAATAGTTAAATCTTTAACTTGAATTGGCGGAATTCCATTTTTTAACTGAACCCATTTTTTGCCTCCATCTATAGTTGTCCAAACTCCCCATTCAGTTCCAATAAACAAAATATTAGGGTTTTTAAAATCTTCTTGAATAGCATACACAGTTCCTTTTGGTAAATTTGAAGCTATTGAAGTCCAAGTTTTACCTTTATCGGTACTTTTTATTAAATATGGTGTAAAATCACTATTGTTTTTTCTTCCATCAAAACATGAATATACTGTGCTTTCATCGTGTTGAGATGGTAAAATATAATTTACAAAAGTCATTTCTGGAACTCCAGTAAATTTATCATATTTAGTCCAGTTTTTACCATCATTTTCTGTTACCCAAATTAAACCATCATCCGTTCCTGCATATAACATTCCTTGTTTTAAAGGTGATTCAGCTAATGCAAAAATATTTCCAAATTTAGAGGTTGATAAATTTTTTGCTACAGCTTCAGGCCCCCACATTTTGCCCATCATTGGTAAACTATTCTGATCTATTTGCCTTGTTAAATCTCCACTTATTTTTTTCCAAGTTCCACCCATATCCGTACTCTTAAACACATAATTTCCTGCTATATAAAGAGTTTTTGAATTAAATGAACTTAATAAATATGGCGTATTCCAATTCCAACGATATTCTTCTTCAATTGTAGGTTGAGGTTGGATAAAAACACTATTACCAGTGGATTCATCATATCTTTTAATACCACAATATTGTGATTCGTGATATGAAATATTTGGATTATTTGGATCGGGAATAGATAAGTAACCATCGCCTCCAATAGTATAAGTCCAATCGGCATTAACTAAAGAACGTCTGTGTGTTTTAGATGGTCCAAACCAAGAACCATTATCTTGTGCTCCTCCGTAAATATTATAAAAAGGATAATCATTATCAACTCTAACATGATAATATTGTGTTATTGGAAGATTACTCATAAACTGCCAAGTTTTTGCACCATCATAAGTTTCGTATAATCCACCGTCGCACCCAACTAAATAATGATTAGTATCCTTTGGATTAATCCAAATTGCATGATTATCTACATGTTTATTATTACCTTCAATATTTTCCCATGTTTTTCCTCCATCTTTTGAACGACCTGCGCGCGTATCCATCAAAAACACTACATTAGGATTTACAGGATCTGCATATAATTCATTATAATATTGTGGACTTGTAGTTCCTTTATCGCTTCTTTTTTCCCAGCTTTCTCCTAAATCGCTTGATCTGTAAAATCCACTTTTATTTTCAGGCAATTCAATTACCGCATATATAATATCAGGGTTAGCTGGAGATAGTGCAAGTCCAATTCTACCAACATCTCCTTTTGGCAAACCTTTGGTAAGTTCTGTCCAATTTTTTCCTGCATCAACTGATTTATAAATTGCAGATTCTGGACCTCCATTAATTTTAGAATATACTCTTCTTTCTCTTTGATGTGAAGCTGCATATAAAATGTCAGGATTTCTAGGATCCATTTCCATATCTGATATTCCTGTATACTCACCAATTTCAAGAACTCGTTCCCAAGATTTTCCTCCGTCTGTAGTTTTATAAAGTCCCCGTTCTCCTCCTGGACCCCAAGCTTGACCTTGTGAAGCAACATAAACAACGTTGCTGTTTCTAGGGTCAATCATTATTTTACCAATTTGCGAACTTGTTTTTAAGCCCATATTGGTAAACGTTTTTCCGCCATCTGTAGTTTTATAAACTCCATTCCCGTAAGATAAATTACGTTGGCTATTATTTTCTCCTGTACCAACCCAAACAACATTCGAATTATTAGGATCCATAGCTAAACAACCTATGGAATATACAGATTGTTTATCAAAAATTGGTTTAAAGGTTGTTCCATGATTGGTTGTTTTCCATAAACCTCCTGAAGCTACTCCAACATAATATTCAGAGTTATTATTAGGATTTACTGCTAAATCAGAAATACGACCAGAATAAGCTGCTGGTCCTACACTTCTAAAACTTAACATTTTCAACATGTTATCCGTTAACTCATATTTTTTAGAGTCATTTGATTTATTTTTTTTTCGTTGTGCAAAAGTTTGCGTTGATGATATTAGAAATACTAAGGAAAGAATTGAAACAATCATCCAATTGCTGTTTTTCATTTTATGCATGATGCTATTATTTTTAATGATTAAAGCCTTATAAAAATAAGTAAAATTAATTACACTAATGTTACAAATAAAGAGCTTGTAAATATGTGTATCTTTGCAAAAATTTTTGTTCTAAACAACTTTTATGCAATTTAAAGACCTCCACTTAAATAAACCTATTTTAAAAGCTATTTCGGAAAGCAAGTACGAACTAGCAACTCCTGTCCAAGAAAAAACAATTCCATTTGTATTAGATAAAAAAGATATAATTGCTACAGCTCAAACAGGAACTGGTAAAACGGCTGCTTTTGCTTTACCAATTTTACAACTGTTATTTGATAAACAAGACTCCGGAAAAAAAGTAAAAAAAATAAAGGCTCTTGTTATAAGCCCTACGCGTGAATTAGCTATTCAAATTGAAGAAAGTTTTAAAACTTATGGAAAGTACACAAATTTAAAAAGTACTGTTTTATTTGGTGGAACTTCTATTGATCCACAAAAAGAAATATTAAAAAAAGGAGTTGATATTTTAATAGCCACACCTGGAAGATTACTTGATTTACACAAACAAGATTGTGTAAACCTAGATTATCTTGAAACTTTAGTGTTAGATGAAGCAGATTTAATGTTGGATATGGGCTTTATAAATGATGTTAAAAAAATTGAACGTTTATGTAAAAAAGAAAAACAAGTGCTGTTATTTTCTGCAACCATGCCTTCAAAAGTTGTGGAATTAGCAAATACTATTTTAAAAAATCCTGTTACTGTTGATGTAACTCCAAAATCTTCAGCAGCAGAAAGTGTTAATCAATCTTTGTATTACGTTCCAAAAACTAAAAAAATGGAATTATGCTTGTATCTGCTAAGAAACAGCATAAAAGGCGATATCCTTATTTTTAGACGCACTAAATTTGGAGTTAAAAAATTAGAAAAAATGCTTCGTAAAAATGGATATAAAGCAGATAGCATTCACGGGGATAAAACACAAAGCGCTAGAGAAGAGGCTTTAAATAAATTTAAAAATAAACAAGTAAGCATTTTAATAGCTACAGATGTTGCTTCGCGTGGAATTGATATTGATAATTTAGATGCTGTTATTAATTTTGATATTCCAAATGTTCCTGAAACTTATGTTCATAGAATTGGAAGAACTGGACGAGCAGGAAATGAAGGAAATTCTTACTCTTTTTGTGCTGCAGATGAAAAAACCTATATCCTAACTATAGAAAAATTAATTGGAAAATCGATTCCTGTTGAAACTGAACATCCTTATTTGCTTGACCCAAATGCAAAACCAGAAGTTTACATAAAACGAGGAAGTAATACTAAAAAAGGGCGAAAATCTGCTGCTTCTAAAAAAAATAAAAAACGCTGGTATTAATTATAAAACGTTAATTCCATTCATTCTGTTCCTTTTCATTTAAAAAAGTCCAAGCAACAATACGTGTAATTTTATTTCCTTGTTGCATTGGAATTGTTTTAATTTCTTTTGCGCCAAGTTTTTCTAAAGAATCATACATTCCTTTTACGTTTTCCTTTTTTGAAATTAAACTAGTAAACCAAAAACACTGTTTTTTAAACATGGAACTTTCATATAAATAAGTATGAACAAATGCTTTTTCACCGCCTTTGTACCATAATTCTTGCTGTTTTCCACTAAAATTTCTTAAAGATGCTTTATCTATAATTTTCAGTCCTTTCCGTTTTCTTTCGTTAGCTAACATAGCTTCTTCTTCTGACTTATAAAACGGCGGATTACACATGGTTGCTGTGTATTTATCCGATTTATTTATAATTCCTTTAAAAACATGTTCTGAATCTATCTGCTTTTTTAGTTCAATAAATTGCGTTAATTTATTCTTTTTTAAAATTTTATCAGCACTTTTTAAGGAATTTTCATCAGTGTCTGTTCCAACAAATTTCCAATCATAAACTGAATTTCCAAGAATTGGATAAATACAACTTGCTCCTGTTCCAACATCTAAAATTTTAACCTTATTAGTTAATCGCGAAAATTTCAATAAATCATTTAAATGATGGATATAATCTACTCTACCAGGAATAGCTGGACATAAATTTGATTCAGAAAAATCCCAAAAAGAAAGCTTATAATAGGTAAAAAACAAAGCTGTATTAATTGCTTTTACAGCCTTTGCATTTGAAAAATCAATGGTTTCTGTTCCAAATTTATTAATAAATACAAATTCTTTTAACGCTGGATAAATCCCAATTAACTCCTTAAAATTATAACCATTTCGGTGTATATTTTTAGGGTGAAGTTTATCTTTTAATTGATTTTTAATTGCCATAATTATGTAAAATGTAAAAGTACTACTTTCTAATTTTAAGAAAAATTTAATATTCACAAAATGAATGAACGTTCATTTTGTGAAATTATATTGTATATTTGCATCAAAATAAAGTCTATGGCTATTCGACAAAAATGTGATAAAAAAAGAACTTCTTTATTAAATGCTACCCTGCATTTAGTAAATAACAATGGATTTCATGATGCGCCTATGTCGAAAATAGCAAAAATGGCTGAAGTTTCTCCTGCAACTATTTATATATATTTTGAAAATAAACAAGATTTAATAAACCAGTTGTATTTAGAGGTTAAAGCAGCATTTAGTAAACATGCATTTTTGAATTTTAATGAAAATTTACCTGTAAAAAAAGGATTTAAAAACATTTGGTATCAAATTGCTGATTTTAAATTAACACATATAGAAGAAGCTAATTTTTTATCGCAATGCGATAACACTCCTATGGTAGATGAAGCTAGTAGATTAGAAGGATTAAAACATTTACAGCCACTATTATCTTTATGGGAAAGAGGACAAAAAGAAAAAATTATTAAAACCGTTTCTCCTTATATTTTGTATGCTTTTACCATTTATCCTCTAGCTTTTTTAACACAATCAAAACATAAAAAAGAATGTAAGTTTAATAAAATTAAGCTTGATAATGCTTTTCAAATTGCTTGGGACAGTATAAAAATTTACAACAAAAAAGAATAATCATTCATTTTATAAAAATTATAATTAAAGAATACTTAATAACTAAAAATAGAAATTAAAATTATGGAATTATTAGATAAATTAAATTGGAGGTACGCTGCAAAAGCAATGAATAAAAAAGAAGTACCTCAAGAAAAAGTGGATAGAATTATTGAGGCAGCACGTTTGGCTCCAACATCAAGTGGTTTACAGCCTTTTGAAATTTTGGTGATAAAAAATCCTCAAATAAAAGAAGAAATTAAAGCTATTGCTTGGAATCAACCAGTTATTACAGATTGTTCTCACTTATTAGTTTTTGCAGCTTGGGACACTTATACCGAAGACCGAATTAATAAAATGTTCGACTTAACTAATGAAATTCGTGGATTAAAAAATGAAGGATGGGAAAATTATCGTCAAAAATTACTTAGTCTTTATCCAAAACAAGATCCTGAAATAAACTTTAATCATGCTGCAAAACAAGCCTATATCGCTTTTAGTGCTTCTATTATTGCAGCAGCTTATGAAGAAGTTGACACTACACCAATTGAAGGGTTCGATCCTGCAGCTTTAGATAAAATATTAAATCTTAGAGAAAAAGGATTAAGAAGTGCTGTTATGCTTCCTTTAGGTTATAGAGATGCTGAAAAAGATTGGTTAGTTAATTTAACTAAAGTGAGAAAAAGCTCTGAAGATTTAGTAACAATAATTGAATAAAAACACCTATTATGAATAATTTTGAATATAAAAATCCAACAAAGATTTTATTTGGTAAAAATCAAATAGAAAATCTTACTAATGAAATTCCAAAAGACGCAAAAATATTAATGCTTTACGGAGGAGGAAGTATCAAAAAAAATGGAATTTACGAACAAGTTAAAAAAGCCATTTCAAATTTTGAAGTTATTGAATTTGGAGGCATTCCAGCAAATCCAGAATATAAAGTTCTATTAAATGCTTTAAAAATAATCAAAGACGAAAATATTACTTTTTTATTAGCTGTAGGTGGTGGCTCTGTTATAGATGGAACAAAATTTTTATCCGCTGCTGCTTTGTTTGAAGGTGAAACTCCTTGGGATATATTATCTAAAAACATTAGTTCTTTAAAAGGTTTACCTTTTGGAACCGTACTAACATTACCTGCAACTGGTTCTGAAATGAATTCTGGCGCTGTAATTACCCGTGAAGAAACTAAAGAAAAATTTGTAATGGGTGGACCTGGATTATTCCCTGTGTTTTCAGTTTTAGATCCACAAGTAATTGGTTCCATACCTCAACGTCAAATTGCAAATGGGCTAGCAGACTCTTTTACTCACGTATTAGAACAATATATGACTTACCCTGTAAATGGATTATTACAAGACCGTTTAGCAGAAAGTATATTACAAACCTTAATTGAGGTTGCTCCTAAAATAATGAAGGACACTAACGATTATGATGCTGCCGCTAACTTTATGTGGAGTTGTACTTTGGCTTTAAATGGATTGATTCAACAAGGTGTTCCATCTGATTGGTCAATACATATGATAGGTCATGAATTAACTGCGTTATATGGAATTGATCATGCCAGAACTTTAGCTATTATTGCCGGAAGTCATTACACCTTAAATTTTGAAGATAAAAAGGAAAAATTAGCGCAATATGCAGAACGAGTTTGGAATATTACTGAAGGAACTAAAGAAGAAAAAGCAAAAGCTGGAATTGAAAAAACAACAGCATTTTTTCAATCTTTAGGAATTAAAACTAAACTTTCAGAATATACAACCGATTATAAAGGAACTGCAGAATTAATTTCAAAACGTTTTGAAGAACGTGGCTGGAAAGGAATTGGAGAACGAGGAAAAGTAACTCCTAATGTTGTTGAAAAAATAGTAGAAATGAGTTATTAATTCGTTTGCTTAAATTAATTTTAGATTTATAACAAAAGCCTTGAAATTATATAATTTCAAGGCTTTTGTTATAACTTAATTTCTCTTACTTCTTTCCTCCAACTATAATTACAAATTCTCCTTTTGAAGCTTTTATGAATAAATATTCAATTATCTATAATAGATCCTCTCAAAGTTTCTTTACATAATTTATGTAAGCTGCTTACCACAAATGGTGCACTCCATTTTTAATGTAATTTTCATAAATACTTCTGATTTTATCCATATCAAGTGTTGAAATTACACTTGACGAATCTAAATTTAAATTAGATTGCAGTTGAGTAACATTAGAAGCTCCAGGAATAATACAGCTAACTTCGTTAAATGCTAAAATCCATTGTAATGCTTTATGAGTTAAATTTTGATCTGGAAAAAGTTGTTTTAATTCATCAACGGCTTT
>Ga0316204_10001279_pt1 | contig 71798 bp, 63 predicted proteins | sample 6monrhotite_MG_2_FD_205661 | JGI IMG/M metagenome (GOLD analysis project Ga0316204, IMG submission 205661) | Microbial mat bacterial communities from mineral coupon in-situ incubated in ocean water Damariscotta River, Maine, United States -... | ecosystem: Environmental > Aquatic > Marine >...
TGGATAGACTGAATAATCGACCAAGAAAAACACGGGGTGGTAAAACACCCAATGAATTATTTATGGGGCTGCAAGTTGATTTACTTGCAGCGTAATTTAGAAATTGCAGTTATTACTTGAAACCGCGTCTACTTTAGTCGGGTCCACTCGGGAGCTTTCCAATAAACGTTTCAGTTTCTCATCAAATCGTTCATCTAAGAACTGAGATGCAGAGATATTAACGGATATTTTTAAATCGTATATCCCCGCTTTTTTCCATGCAATTTGTTGTTGTATGGCTTCGTTTAAAACCCACTGGCCAAGTTCAACTATAAAGCCGGTTTTATCAGCACAGGGAATGAATTGATCGGGGGGGATGGTCCCTTTAGTAGGATGAACCCAGCGAATAAGAACTTCAGCTCCTGAAATTGTATCTGTTTCAATATTGATTTTGGGTTGGTAGTAGAGTTGAAACTCATGGTTTTTTAAGGCGTTTCGTAGGTTGTGTTCCATCTCTATTTCGGCAACCACTTGTTGTTGTAAGGCTTGAGTGAAGAACTTGTATTGGTTTTTTCCTGATTTTTTAGCCTCATACATAGCAATATCGGCGTTCTTCATTAAAGAGGTGGTATCGGCTCCATCTTTTGGATAAAAGGCGACGCCAATACTGCCTGATACACGTACAGGATGGGATTGGACGATATGGATTTCACTGAGTCTGTCTAAAATACGTTGCAAAATATGAGAGAGCTCTAGGGTGTTTTTATAGTGGTTTAATACAATCACAAATTCATCACCGCCAATACGGGCGATAATGTCGTATTGTCTAAGAACCTCTTGAATAAGGTTTGCCACATTGCGGAGTAAGTCGTCTCCGATATCATGTCCTAACGAGTCATTGACAGACTTAAAGTTATCTAAATCCACAAAGAGCAGAGCAAATTCAGATTTGGATCGAGAGTGCTCGCTAATAAGCCATGATAAGCGTTCATTGAGTTGATTACGATTGGCTAAACCGCTCAAATTATCGGTTCGGGCCAGTTTATAGAGCTCTTTTTTTTCATGCTCCAAACGAGAAAAAGTTTGTACCATTGAAGATCTGACGTATTCAACTTCTTTGATTTCAAAGCGCTTAGGCACTTTTGATTCATAATAGGCGTACTGACGCAAAAGCTCCAGTGGATTGATAATGTATAGCCTTAAAACAAGCCATAAAAATGTCAGAATTAGCATAGGTATGAGGCCAAAAAAGACTAAAAAATTAAGGGTGTGTTGATGGAATGTATGATCAATGTAATCTTTATCAATATAAACCAATAAATTAAAGTAGTGGGGCTGGTCTTGAATGTAAAAACGCGCTTTGGTTTCAAATTTGAGGTGCTTAATTAAGGCTTCGTTTGATACCTCTCTAAACTTTGAAATGATCTCTTTTTCTGGAGGGATTTGGGTAATGGCTGTGTCGGTGGTTAATAAAATTTGGTTTCGATAGCTGACCACCATCGCTCGTATAAGGGGCGTGTTGGCGACCTTTCTATTTAGGAAAGCCTTAAAGGCTTGAATGGATTCAATGCCATCCATTTCCGACGAGATTACATAGGCTGTTTCGGATAAGTCTTGGCGAATATTTTCAACGACTAAATCGGTTTTACTCTGTTGATCATCAAGGTAAAAATAGCTAAAAACGGCATAGAGTACGCTAATGATGATAAAGATGAGTAACAGTATGAAACGGTGAATAGAAAACATTATAAAAGGTTTCTAGTTGGAAAATGAGAGTCATTTAAACGCTTGATTAACTCTGGTTTAAGCGGTGTGTTAAGCCATTCGATCTCTTTAAGGCTGGCTTGAAAGTCTTCATAACCGGTGTTTTCTAAATGAGGTTTTACTTTTTCATAATAGTGAAAAGGGTTTTTCTCAAGTTCAATAATGGCTTGATTAATAAGAGATTTGAGTTGGGCAAACTGTGTTTGATGTTGTAAAAAGGTTTTTTTGGGAGTAAACAGAGCATCGACAACCAGTAGATCCAGTCCACTTCGGGTCGAGGCCAGTTCTTGAAGGCCTAATTTAGCGAGTTTTTGGCTGTAGGGTACGTAGGTAACTACAATGAATGGATTACTAGGGCGTGTGGATTTGATGATAGAGTAAATTTTTAATTGGTCTTTATTAATGAAATTAAAGGTTTTGTCTGTTAGTTGGTGTTGTTTAATAAAGTCTTTAAATATGAGCTGATTAACGGAATGCATTTCAAGGTAAACATCAATGGTTTCTGTACTTTGTTGCAAGGCTTTAATGGTTTGATTGGCCATAACGGAATCACCACCATTTGAACGATCAAACATCATGATAGGCAGTAAGCTTGAGTCTTTCTGCTGAGCTTGGCTATATTCATATTGCGTTCCGGTAAAGGCATCTAATTCAGCTGTCTCGTAAATATTGAGGCTTTCTCCAAGTGAAATGACGGTCGAAACCTGAATGTTTAATGGCTTAAGCCAACCACTTTCTTTGGCGTAAAAAAGAGGTGAATAACCAATCCATGAATTGGCGATGATTTTAAGAGGTGGCTCTGTTTGCGTCGAGCAGCTGGCTAGGTTTGCAATGGTAAAGAGGAGCAACATCACTTTCATAAATTTCATCATAATCAACCTCTTAAAGTCAGTTTAGAGTGAAGTTACTTAACTTTATCATATAAAGATTCGAGAGTTGACTGGTTAATACGTAAAATCATGTAAATAGAGAGGGTTATTTTCTATATATAGATAATGAGTATTTATATGTAGCGCGCTATTGTCTATTATTTGCTAGATGATTTATCTGTTGAGGTTTGCTTTTTAGTGGCGAGCTTACGAAAAAACTCCACGAAGCTGGATGAGTGAAAGTGGGTAATTAAGATATAAGCCAGCGTACCAAACATAAGGCCGAGTAACATATTGCCAAAAAAGAATGGCTGCCAAATAAGGGGGAACACTTCATCGAACCACTGCTGTGATCCAATGGTAATGTGCGCTGAGGCTTCAAACAGATCGGGAGAGGGTAATATCCAGGTACCAAACTTATAACCACCATACCAAATGGCCCACATGGTTAATGGATTGGTAATCCAAGCCAATGCTGTAGCCAGCGGAATATTGGCACGAAGGTAGTAGGCGATAACAGAGCTTAAAACCATTTGAAAGGGAATGGGCAACATCATGCAGAAGAGCCCGATAAAACTCGCTCGCGCAAACGAGCTTCGGTCTCCCGCCCAATAAACGCGATCTTTGAATTTTGGAAAGTACTTATTCAAAAATGGCGAGCGTTTGGTGGCTCGGCCAATCAAATGAAGTTTTAGTTTTAAATAACGAGTCATGCCATGGATTATAGCAATAAAAGTACTTTGTCGTACTTTTCAGGTTATTTTGCGCTTGAGAGTGTTAATTTAGAAGCAGTTTATAAAGCTCAAATAACACAAAAGCGGAACTAACAAGCCCTGCAATAAGTGGCATCCAAATGGGTAGGTTAATAAAACCGTCGTGATTCGGTTGCGTTTTTTTCACACGCCAAAGAGAGAAATTAACCAGTGAAAAGACCATGAGCATGAGCATGGAAGTGGTTTCAGCTAAAGAGCCAAGATCGCCAGCTAAAGCAAAGATTAAAACAAGTAATACCGCAACAGCCGTGGCATAAAGAGGCGTTTGGGTTTTTGGATGAACGGTGCTGAGTACTTTTGGGAGCTGTCCTCGTCGGCTTAATCCATAGAATACTCTTGAGGCCATAATGATTTGAATAATCGCCCCGTCGATAATGGCAAACATGCCAATAAAGGTAATTAATTGCGCATCACTTCCTGTATGAAATTGGTATAAAGTAGCTAAGGGTGCACTGCTTTGAGCGAGTTCCTTGGGTGCGATGGATAACACGGCAATGCTCATAATAAGCAGGTAAAGCACGGTGGTAATGATTAAGGTGATTAAAATAGCAAGGGGAAGGTTACGCCTTACGTTTTTGACCTCTTCAGCGACATCGACCATATCCTCAAAGCCAATAAAGGCATAAAAGGCCAAAAGGGTCCCTGCAAATAAAAATCCCCAGCTGGTAAAGTCGCTTGAAGGAATCAGTTGTGGCCACATGTCTGGTAATTTTTCTAAGGCCTCGTACCCCACAAAAATAATTAAGGCTAAGCCAACTATGCCGATCACTGTCATGGTGATGGTGATTAATACAGACTCAACAATCCCCCAAGCGGCGAAGCCACCAAGCAGTAGAATGGTTAACAAAATCAACACGACTCTATCGAGTTCGATCAGTTGATTTAAGTAACCAGTAAACGCATTGACCAAGGCCGCAGAGGAGACCAGTCCCGCCAGTATGACTAAAAGGCCGACCAAAGTGGACAGGTTCTTGGATGAAAAACCTTTCAGGGTATACAAAGCCGCTCCAGCCGCATTCGGGTAGCGACCCGAAAGCTCTGCAAATGAGAAGGCGGTGAGGCCTGCTAAAAGAGAAGCGACTAAGAAAGAGGCAGGTGCCAGATAACCTGATACCGCAGCCAGCTCACCAATTAGGGCATAGATTCCCGCCCCAATGGTTGTTCCTAAGCCGTACAGAACCATCATAGGTAGAGATAAGGAGCGTTTTAGTATCGCTGGTTTAGGCATGCAGTACTCCAAGCTGTTTTAGCTGGTTGAATGATCTCAGCTATTTTGGCAGTGATATTGTTTTGAGCTTCTTTAGGTACACTCAATCTAACTTAACAATATACTAGTAAAAGTGTATCAAAAGGCTATAAAAAAACCCATTTAATCGAGGAGGATTAAATGGGTTTGTAGAGGCAGACGTTTGCTAAACCACCCGAATTGTACCAAGTGTTTTAGAGAAATTTTAAAATTTAAAGCCTTTAAGAAGCGAGTCTTTGAGTTGTTCTTCCACTTTCTTTTTAGCGCCCTCTACGACTTCTTCTTTTTTCTTTTCAAGCTCGGCCTTGGCTTTGCTTTCAAGAAGCGAGTTTAAGTCCAAAGAGACACTTGGGCTGGCATAGTTACCTTTCAGTTTTACAGGAATCGTCAAACCATTTAAATCTTTAAGGTCTTCACCGCCTTGTCCTTTATCGCTGCCGACAATTTTGGTTTTGACTAGGTAGTTAAGAGACTCTTTAGGTAAGTTGACGGTACCCGATCCTGAAATACGCATAAACGGAGCTTGAGCCAATAGTTTTTGAGTGGTCATAACTCCTTGTTTAATACTGACTTGCGCAATCAGTGAGCTAAAGTCGGTTTTCAACTCTTCCTTATTCGCAGGGGCTGGTTTGCCTGACATTTTAGCTTGGGCATCACGAATGGATTGCGCCAAGTTAAAGCCTTTGATAGAACCATCGGTTAGATCGACAGCCGCAGTACCATTTAGGTTTTGTTTAAATTGCGAGATACGTGAACCCGCTGTGGTGATATTCGCTTTAACAGAGCCTTTGCCACTGAGTTTGTCTGTATCGGCGACCGCCATGAGTACGTCTCCAATAGGGATGTTTTTGCTGTCGGTTTTAAAGGAGAATTTTTGCGTTTTTCCACTTACATCTACGCCGGCTTGCGCATTGATTCGTGTTTTAAATATATCAGCACGAATAGGGTTGGCATTGATTTTACCGCTGTTGCCTTTAACTGTTAATACTATGTTTTGTGGATGAAGCTTATCAAAGCTCAAACTGCCCACTTTCATGGTGCCATTAAGGGTCAGTTTACGAAGTAATTCGGCAGACAGTTTGACTTCAACCTCTTCCGAAGCAGGCACGGGATCTTTTGTTTCGGGTGCTTTTTTGGTGGGTAAATAACGGTTTAAATCAATTTTATTCAATGCTAAATCATAGCGAATATTAGGGCGATCAAATTGACTGACAGACGCTTTTCCTGTCAATTGACTGTCGTCTAAAGTGGCTTTTAATGCATTGACACTGACAGCTTGTGTTTTAGCGTTGAATTGCACATTCATCGCTGCGGCAAATTGAGTCAGTGTTTTAGAGTCCGCCATTTCAGGTAGGGCTATTTTCAGTTGGGTGAGCAGTTCTCTTAGGTTAGTTTGTGCGATATTGAGTTGCGCATTCACTAGAGCATCGGAGCTGATTTGTGTCGCCTTAACCGAACCTGTGGCGTTAATGTCCATAGCGGTTAAAGACAGCTGACTTACTTCGGCAGTTTGTGCGGTTAAGTCAACACTTGGTTGCATAGAAACAGTGGCCTGTAATTTTCCACCTGGTAGTGAATCACCCGTTGCATTGGTTGTTAACAGCAAGTTGTCAGCTTGGAATGTTTGCTTAGCTATGTCGCCACTTAAGGCGTCTACTTGTAGTTGACCTTTGATGCTTTGCATAGGGAAGTCTTTACCGCCAATCACATCATAAGTCAGTGTTAAATTTGGTAGCTTTAATTGATTGTTTGCCATCGCTAAATCAAGTGTTGGAATGGTTAATTCCGTGCTGGCTTTGTCAACTGGAATGCCTGCACCTTCTGCCGTGTTTTTCATGATCAAATTACGAACGGCGTAACGCCCATCTTTATCCAGCTTGGCTTCTATGGTTAAGTCCAGCAGGGCTTTTATTTCGGGCTTTGCAATATGACTTTCAGCGGATAGGGCGATCGTGAAAAACTCACCAAAGGTAATGGCTTCCGTTGAAAAGTTGTTAATGGTCAAATCAATGGTTTGGTTGGCTTGTTGGTCATTCCAATGAACTTGTCCATTTTGAATATCAATGCCGCCAAAGTTGAAGCTGGCTAACTTCTCTAAAGGGTTGCTACTGTCAGCAGGCTGTTCTTCTTTGGTATCTGGAGCAGGTTTGACTAAATCATCCCAGTTACTAAGGCCTTCGGCATTTTTTTCAAGGTTCAGCTTTAAGCCATGCAGTGTTAAGGTATCGACTTCAAGTTGTTGGCTAAGCAGTGGCAGAATAGCAGCACCCACCTGAACTTTATCCACGAGTAAAAAGTTTTGCTCACTAAAGCCTTTGGCGTTGCTTAAAGTGGTGTTTTCTAAGTTAAGTCCAAGGGTAGGGAATAAAGACAGGCTTAAAGATTGAATTTGCAAATCTCGTCCCGTTTCTTTTTTAACAATGTCTGTGATCTCCTCTCGATAATCATTCGGATCTACGGTAGCGACAATGACACCAACGGTCACGACGATAACGGCAACTAAGCCACCAATGATTTTTAAAACGAGCGGAAAAAGTTTCATACTTGGACTCCAAGGTGTTTTACTAGTTGATTACGTCAATATTAACAGAAGCCGTAAGGGTTTCAATGGGTTTTAGGGATCAGTAGCACAAATCTTAATATTCATTAGTTAAATAGATTATGTGTGGAAAAAGTTCGGTGTGTTAAAAGCTGCGAAGGAGGAGGGGGGTTAAATAGAGCCCTTGTAAAAAGAGCTCTAATTCATTTACGAAGAGGGGTTACTTTTTAACCCATTGTCCGTTGACTTCAATATAATGCCCAGGACGTGTTTTTTGTATGGATTTTTTACCTGCCAGGTCTTCAATTTCCTGGACGGAATAATTATTCTCATTGGCCATTTTTTGGTACTGTTCAAATCGGGCTTTATTGATTAGTTGAACGATCTCTTTAGCCCCTTTTTGAGGGATAACGACGCCCAGAAAACCGTTGGTTTTTTCGCCTACAAAACCTTGTTCTTTATAGGAACTCAGTTTTTCCATGGCTTGTTGTAATGTCATGGCTTGTGCGTTTAAAGAGGCACCTAAAATTAAAATAAATAAAAGGCTTTTAAATACGTGTTTAAAACTCATTTTGAACTCTCCTTAGAATAATCCGCTAGATTCACTGAACATGTCATCAAGTTGTTTATCTACTTTGATTAATATTTCATGCTGAATTTTGACATTTAAGTTAATGTCAATCGGTTTTTCCGGCGCTTCTACTTTAACCGCGGGGGTGCAGGCAGACATAATGCCGATGCTCATAAGTGTCAATAGGCTTATCAATAGGCTGTGGTTGAAGCGTTTAAAACAGAATATTTTAGATTCCTTCATTCTCAAATCCTTGTGAGTGTTTAAGGCAAAATTCTAGAGTCATTACGCAAACAGCTTTGCAAGCGACTCTAAATTGTTCAGAACCTCCTTAATATATCAGAAACCAATGCGTTTGTTTCTTTTCAGAGAGCCGTGGCGGTTATTTTTTTGGAAATTGGACCTTTAATTTTGAGGAGGAGTCGTTACATATCTTATGTTATGCACTGTTATTTAAAGGATTTTTCTAATTTTTCTTTAATACGTTTTTTGATGGTTTCACTGACCTGATTGGTAATTTGCATGCTAGTGATGAGTGCGGGTAAATCTTCTTCGAGTTGAATTGTTAAGTTTACAGTGCGTCCCGCTTGAAACTTCGGGTTATTACCTTGCAGTGTTAAGCTTAAAAGTAGCTTTTTATCTTTTGAAATACTGACACGGCTTTCTAATAATGAATAGTGAAAATCTTCAAGCACGTCCAACACCACCTTCATGCTTTGATGCGTCTGAAACATTCCTGATTTTCCAGCAGGTTTATATTGCAATAATCCTCCGTGATTTTGAGAGGTAAGCTGGCCGTTTTCAAGGTTGATCAAGAATTGCTCTCCCGTTAAATCTATGTTGAAAGGCAGCTTACCTTCAAATTGACCCGTACCAGAAAAATCTTGGCTGGGATATTGTTTTAAGAGTTCAGTGACATCAATGTTTTTTAGAAATAGCTGAGTTTTAAATGGCTTGGAAAGATCGATGGTCTGTTTGCTTAGCCAAGCTCGCCCATTAAACAGTTCAGTTTGAAAGTGATTGAGGGTCAAGAGGCCTGAGAAAGGGTGGTCAGTTGACGTTTGGTATTCAGCCGATAGCGTGATTGGACCAGCAATGACCCCATGATTGATTTGAGCAACTTCAAAGTTAGGCGTTGTCATTTTAAGCTGTTTTTTCTTTAGGCTAATTTCTATTTCGGAGCTTACTTGGTTGAGCGTGGTATTTTGATAGAGTCCGCTGATCTGTTTTAAAGAGAGTTGTGTTTTGCCTGACAGAGCCGCTATTTTGTCTTTGGATAGCAGTGCTGTGTTGAGTAGGAATTGGCCATTAAGCGCCAGTTGACCATTTGCTAAAACAAGCTGGCTTGGCCATTTTGTAATGGTTTTTTCGAGCGGGTTTCCCGCTAATAAAAAGAGTGGCTTGATGTGCCATTCGGAATGAAACTGTTTGGGTTGATATTGACTGGAATGTTGAATGGTTAATTCCGATTCATTTTCAATGCTTCCTGACATTGATAAGTGATTCAGATTGCCAGATAATCGACCGTTTGCAGTCCAGCTTTGCGGGCGAAGATAGGTTTGTTTAATTTGTTTCGCGTTTAAGTTGTATAGCGCTTCAATCTCTATTTGTTCTATTGATTCTTTTTTATGGTTTGGAATAAAGCTATTTTTGAGGCTCAGGTTTTTGAGCTGTGAGTGTAAGTTGCTAACCTGAAAATGTGGGCTATTGACTTGTGTTTTAAGCTGCGCTTTTTGACTGGTCGTCGACCACATTATAGGCTTGTTAAGGTTGTGTGTGATTTGTGCTTTCAATCGGGTTAAATCAAGTTGGCTTTGGGTTAGTTTTAGGGTGTTTTTAAGATCTTTAAAATCACCTTTTAAAGAGGCTTGAGTAGAAGAGATCTGTAGATTTCTATGGCTATACTCGGCTTGAAAAGGCAGGTCGAGCTTTAAATTTGACAACTTGTATTGATTGCTTTTTTGCAAGTTTTTTGGCGTTTTTTTGGCAAACAGTGAATCCAGGTTTAGATTCTTTTGTTGTATAGATAGGTGGCCTGTTTTGATTATGACTTTAAGTGTATCGTTGAGGTGATTTTTAAGTTTATCATTCGGGTTGTCACTTGGTTCATCATGAAATTCATAAAAGTGCTCAATGGAGCCGTCTGCCGTTAATTTAAATTGCGTCGCGTCGGTGCTGGATTTTTTTAAAGGAGCCGATTGCAAGGCGATTTGAATAGGTAAATGCTGCGTAATGAAACGGGTTGCGTCTGTGGCTAAAACGGGCTGTTGCAACGGGTTGGTTGAATTGGTTTGAGGTTGACTGCTTATTTGAAAATCAACCGTGTCCAGTTTGAGCCCTGTGCGATGAATAGGATTGAGTAGGGGGCTGTGTTGTAAAGCGGATAAACGGCCTGAACTATTAAGTTGGTAAGTTTTAATCAAGCCGTTTTGTACAGAAACCTGAGTGTTTAATGAGCCTTTCACTAAGCCAGTATTGGGAATAGCCACCGCTTGGGGTAGCGTCATTTTTGCCGTTAACTGTGTGGTGAGTTGAGACTTAAAGGTAGCTAGGTCATTGTCTGTTTGGTTGAGCAGTTGCCCTAGTGATCTAAGGGCGAGTTGATGTTCAAGCTCTAATTCAATAGGTGTTTCGGCTTGTTGCTGTAACCTCTGTACAGCCGTTTCTGGAAGGCTAAATCTCGTCCAGTTAGAGAGACTGCTAAACCAAGAGGCTTTAGGGGGAAGGCCTTGCAATTTAAGTTTCGTGGTTAGCTGGCTGTCAGTGGTGATCGCGCTTTGTAATGTGAGCGTGATGGATGGATTTGGAAGGGGTGAATCAAGCTTTAAATTCTGAAGGGACAATTCAGCTTCTAGTTTTGGCAGATGGCCTTCGGGAATTTCCATCGAATGAGAGGAGAGTGAAATGGTCTTTGGATTGAAATAAAATTGGCTGTTGATCGAGAGAATATTGTCTGGATGATCGGTACTGTGTAGCTGTGAGGATAACTGAATGAGCGGTTTTGAATCAGTATGATCTTGGCTGTTTTCAGTCTCATTATTAGGATGGCGAATAGTGGTGTTTAGATTACCTGACAGTGAACAGCTTCCAGCAGGGCAAGGCTGGATAAGCAAGAACTGGTTAATATGAATTTGTTTTGGAATGAGATGCAGCCATGCAAACCGACTAATCAGCTCCTTATTGGATAACCACTCCTCTCGGTTAGTGGGCCAAAGGATTGGTGAACTCGTTTTCGAGGCGCTAGGCTTTGATAAGCTTTCCTTCAATGATTGAATCGTTAGGGTTTCTATATCCAATTGACTCAATTGAAAATAATCTTCATGCCACCATTGTTTAAACTCAGACCAATTTAACGTTAAATTATCAAGGGTGATTTTTTGCGGGTTTCTGAGAGAAGAATGGTAAATGAAACTGAGCGTTTTTAGCTGAATTGAGTGAAGTGAAAATTGTTTAATTTCCCATGAGAGTAGCTCAATATTGGCTTGCTTGAGTTGTTGATTTACATACCAGCCCGCCGTTGCGAAGGCCATTGCCAGTAGCAATAGTAGCAGAACAGCATATCGTAGTATCCGTCGCATGGATTAGAGGCTTTGGCGAGAGTGGATCAATGCGGGCTTATTTATATTTCTCACGACACTGACTCACGGCATTCCAATAGACCTGATTTTCTTCTTTGCTATTGGCTTGTGTGTTCCATAGGTGGCTTTTTTTATCAATACAAAGCTCTGCCTCTGATTTTCCACAAGCGGATAATAAAAGCATTGATGGGATGAGTAAACATAACAGGGATGCTTTCAGGTACTTCTTTGAAGAGTGTTTAATCGTGCAGCTTGTGATGATCATCATTTCCATTCAACCTCGAATATAAAACAGAGTCTGTTGTAAAGGAAGTAACCCTTTTTCTTTCTTATAAAACAAGGTTTACCCACTTAACTCTAAGGATAACGATAAAAGTTTACTTCGTCTACTTAGAGCGTTCAGTTTATAGAGTGTGTATGAGTCATTCTTATGAAATAGATGCTTTAATTCGGAGACAAACTTTCTATGGGTCGTTTCTAATAACCACTTAACGGATTAAAAGAAATAGCAAAATGATTTTAACAGTGAACAGTCAATCCGTGTAAACATTGGCGAATACGCCTTTTTTAAGTATCATGTCTGACATTAAAATACGAAAGCCGAATGAGCAAAAAAACTATGAATCCTATCGACAGCCAACCTTGGACTCAGCGTTATACTGATTTTTTGAAAGAGTATCCATCACGACCCGCACGCATTGTTTACCAACGTGACCGTGCTCGAGTTATTCACTCTGCTTCTTTTCGTCGTCTGCAAGCCAAAACCCAAATATTTGGTTTAAGTGAATCCGATTTTTATCGCACACGCTTAACTCATTCAATGGAGGTGGCTCAAATTGGTTCTGGTTTGGTTGAACAGTTGATTACGGTAGGAATGGGAGAAGAAGGCCAAGAAGCGGATTACATCCAATGGTTGCCGTCTTTCTATTTAATAGAGGCGATTTGCTTAGCACATGACTTAGGCCACCCGCCTTTTGGACATGGTGGTGAAGTTGCGCTGAATTATATGATGCGCCACTATGGCGGCTTTGAAGGCAATGCACAGACCTTACGAATTTTAGCTGAGCTGGGGGAGTATACCCCCGAGAATGGTTTGGACTTATCTCGTAGAACGGTGTTGGGCGTTTTAAAGTATCCTGCTATTTATAATGATATTACGGCCTCAAACACGAATTATTTGGCGCAATTACAAGAGCCTCAAGTCGATGACTTTAGAACCTTGCAGATGAATCGTTGGACACCACCCAAAAGTATTTATTTAGAAGAAAAAAACCTTTTTGATTGGGTGTTAGAGCCTTTCTCCTTAGCCGATAGAGCTTTATTTACCCAGTTAAGTGACCATAAAGCAGGGCATAAACAGACAAAATACACCGCGTTAGATACCACTATAATGGAATTAGCCGATGATATTGCTTATGGAATTCATGATTTAGAAGATGCGGTGGCCATGAAAATGGTGTCTAGAGAACGCTGGCAAGCGGAAGTGATGGAAGACACTGTTTTCAAAGCGTACGGCTTGTGGGATGAAGAAATGACCGAAAGGCTATTTAGTCTGTCCTCTAAAGGGCGTAAACATGCCGTAAGTAAAATGGTTGGCATTATGGTTGAAAGTATTTATATGGCTGAAAATGAGGCTTTTGAACATCCTCTGCTGCGATATCAAGCACGATTACAAGAGGGGCCAGCGGCCGTTTTAGACTTGCTCAAAAAGTTTGTATATAAAAATGTCATTACTATTCCAGAAGTCAAGCAGATGGAATATAAAGGCCAGTTGATTGTTTTAGAGTTGTTTAAATCATTACGTGCCAATCCCAGTGCTTTATTGCCGTCTAAAAATTATGAGAAATACCAGAACGCTGAAAATGATCAGGCTAAACAACGAGTAATTTCGGATTATATTGCGGGCATGACCAATACTTATGCCGCACGACTCTATGCCAAGTTATTTACCCCTGCACAGGGTTCTATTTTTGACATGTTGTAGTGTTGAGTATGTTTAAGTTTGTTTTTAACGTATGGGGGCTTTTCTGGGGTTGTTTTTATTGGGAAGGTAATACTTAGGCGCGATAAACGGCTTCAATACAACTTGGGCTGCGGGGTTGGTTGCAGAGGGTTTTGACGCTGTGTTTGTGCTAACGGAACGAGATGTTATACGATCTTGTAACTGCTGGATTGCCCAGAGTATATGTTCATCCACTAAGGGGGTGGTTTCTGCTAATTTGCTTTGCAGTGCGTTGATGATTTCATGAAGCAATGTACTTTTTTTCTGACAATTCCCTAGAGCAATCGCGAGGTTTCGTGTCCATTGGGCATAGCCAATACGACGGATAGGGGAGCCTTCTAATCGCTTTAAAAATTGCGTTTCATCCCATTGCCAGAGCGATAATAAACTTTGATTATCCAGCTTATTGTTGTGATATTGTGTTTTAAAGGCACTTTCTTGTGTGTCTTCAGTGAATTTATTCCAAGGACAGACCAGTTGACAGTCATCGCAGCCGTAGATGCGATTCCCTATCATCGGACGAAGTTCTTCAGCAATAACGCCTTTGTACTCGATGGTTAGATAGGAAATGCAGCGTCGAGCATCCACAATGGTATTATCGACAATTGCTTGAGTAGGGCATTCTTGAATGCAAGCGGTACAAGGGCCGCATCCTTGTTTGGTAAAAGGCGGGTCTATGGGTAACTTAAGATTGGTATAGAGTTCGCCTAGAAAAAACCAAGAGCCGGCTCTAGGATGAATAATTAAACTATTTTTCCCCGTAAATCCCAAGCCCGATTTTTCGGCAATCGGGCGTTCTAATACTGGGGCACTGTCGGTGAAGGCACGATATTGAAAGTCATGGACTTCCAAGGAAATTTTCTCCGCCAAAGCCTGCAACCGCTTACGCAACAGTTTGTGATAGTCTTTGCCTAATGCGTAGCGTGAGATATAGGCTTGTTGGTCATTATGAAGTTGCTCTAAGGCCGAGTACGCACTTAAATCTAAATAGTTTAAACGGGCGCTAATAATACTGACGGTGCCAGGTTCTAACTCATTAGGTCGAGTTCTTTTGGTTCCGTGGCGCGCCATGTAATCCATGTCGCCATGATAGTGCTTTCCAGTCCAATTAAAATAATCGGCTTCGTAGTCTGATAAATCGGTATTGGTAATGCCAATATCGGCAAAACCTAATTCTTTACCCCAATTCTTTATTTTAGCCACTAACTGAAGGGTTTTATCAGATGCTTTTTGACCTGAAAGGGCGCTAGGCGTAGAATCAATGCTGGTTAAGTTGGTTTGCATTTTGAGATGGATTGGGGGTTGGTTTTGATCAGGCATGGCTTTATTTTAACAAACTCCCCATTTGATAATCTTATTAAGTTGGTTTAATGAACAAGGAAATTAAGTCGTGGTCGGTAGTTGTATTATCAGTAATAGCGTAGCAACTCACTTAGTATTAGAGAGTGAGCAGGAGACAAAACGTTTTGCACAATCGGTTGCCAGAGCCTATCAAAACACGCTTACTTCAAATAAGTCCCTTGTGGTTTATCTTAAGGGCGACTTAGGCGCAGGAAAATCTTTTTTTTCACGAGCATTTATTCAATCTTTTTTACCCGATCAAAAAGTCAAAAGCCCAACCTATACCATTGTAGAAAGCTATCAAACGCCTTTCACAACCGTGCATCATTTTGATTTATATCGATTATGCGATCCTGAGGAATTGGAATATTTGGCGATTAGAGATCTCTTAACCGAGCCTTCTGTCGCGTTAGTTGAATGGCCTCAAAAAGGGGAGGGTGTGTTGCCCGAAGCGGATGTTTTAATTGATTTACAGCACCTTAGTGATGTGAACGGCGAAATGAGTGATACGATGGGTGATCAAGTGAGAGGAGTGGATGTTTCAGCACACACAGAGGTTGGGAAACAGCTGCTTGAACAAGTGTTTAAAGACGTGTTGAAAAAATGACGGTTTAAATTGGCACGGTATTTGTTATATCCAAGGCAATAGAAATAAAATAATAGGCAATCGCTATGAAAAATGGAATGAGCTTTTTGAACACAAACCCAAAATATATAAGCATTATCGTGTTGCTAATGCTATTAATGTGGGTATCTACTGCGATTGCTAAACCAGAATTAACCAATATGCGAATTGGCCAAAAAAGTGATAAAACTCGTGTTGTGTTTGATTTAAAGGGATTAAATCAATATAAAGTGTCGCAGCTAAGCAATCCGTCTCGTTTGGTCGTGGATTTTTATAAAACAGGCAACCAGTTAGGATTTAAAAATAAGCATATTACCGACAGTCGTCTTTTTAAAGTGCGTGTCTCTGATAGTGCGAAGCGTGTGAGAGTGGTATTGGATTTACACAAACATGGCGAGCATAACGTGTTTACCTTAGCCAAAAATAAGGCTGGCCATGAGCGTTTGGTTGTGGATTTAAAAGATGTGAAAAGTGCTGCTAAGCCCGCACACAAAGCATCGAAATCGATTGTTAAAAAAACACCCGTACCAAAAAAGGTGATTAAAAAGCAGAAAACTGAAAAAACTGTCTTAGCAAAATCCAATGTACAGAACGTAAAGGTGGCTAAGAATGCGGTTATAGCGCCAGTTAAAACACACCCGGCTACCAATTCATTATTAGATAAAGAAAGCTCAATCTTTTCACAGTCTAAGAACTTAATCGTAGCGATTGATGCTGGGCACGGTGGTAAAGATGTGGGTGCTATTGGACACAACAATGTCTATGAAAAAGTAGCTACTTTAAATATGGCGAAAGAGTTGAAACGTTTAATTGACCGTCAGCCTGGAATGCAAGCGATATTAACGCGTGATAAAGATGTTTTTATTCCATTAAAAAAGCGTGTTGAAATTGCCAAAAAACAGAATGCGGATATTTTTATCTCAATTCATGCGGATGCCTTTCATGATCACTCTGTTCGAGGTGGGTCGGTTTATGTTCTTTCACAAGGTGGCGCTAGCAGTGTGATGGCACGTTTATTAGCGAAAAGCGAGAATGCCTCATTACAAGATGTTCAGTTAAAAGGTCGAGAAGAAGATGTAGCTTTTGCATTGAGTGATTTAACGCGTGAAGCGAATATTAGAAGCAGTCGAAAATTAGCCAGTACTGTTTTAGGCGAAATGCAAAAAAAGGTCAAAATGCATAAACATTCTGTTCAGTCAGCTGGATTTGCGGTCTTAAAATCTATTGATATGCCATCATTATTGATTGAAACGGCGTTTATCTCAAACCCGCATGAGGCTCGTAATTTAATGAACAAAAAGTTTCAAACTAAAATGGCCAGTGCGATTGTGAATGGTTTGACTAAATTTGTTGAAAATAATGCTCAAAAGCCTCGTTGGGGTGAAAGTTTATACGTGCACTATAAAGTGCAACCAGGTGACACTTTATCTGAAATTGCTGAAAACTATCAAGTCACCACGAAAGCATTAAAAAAGTTAAATAATATTAAAAATGCGAATGAGCTGTACGTTGGAAAAAAAGTCAAAATCCCTCTATCTGAAAAAATCGTAGCGACGCTGTAAAAGAGTTTTAGAATTCTTTGCTAACGAGAAGTTTCTAGTTTCGTTGTTAATCAAAGTATCTACTATTTTAAACCTGTCCATTTAGACAGGTTTTTTTATGGGCGGCTTTAACTGTCGCGCTACTTTAAATCATGCACTTATTACAAAGTGGTTAACTGAAAAGTCATATTCTAGATTAGAAGATACTGGTATACTTTGCCCAAAATTAAAATTGTGAGTGAATCATGTCTAACGAAATATATATCTTTGAAGCAACGGCCAATAACTTTCAGAATATTGTTATTGAAAATTCCAATAAACTGCCCGTTTTTGTCGAGTTTATGGGAGTTTGGTCAGAGCATTGTTTTGCAGTTGAAGCACTTTTTTCTAGTTTGGCCAAAGAGTTTTCTGGACGTTTTATTTTCGCTAAAGTAGACGTTGACGAGCAAATTGAGCTGAAAGATCAATATAACATTGAAAACGTACCCACCATTATTGTGTTTCGTGATGGTGAAGTCGTGCGTGTGGATATGGGAGAACTCTCTGAAGAGGAAGCTCGCGCTTTATTACGTGAATTTGGTGTTTCTCATGCAACGGATGAGTTGCGTGCGCAGGCTCGCGAAAAACACCTTGCAGGAGATGTTCAAGGTGCGATTGTTTTATTAAGTGATGCCATCCGTACCAATCCATCTGATACCCGTGTTGCAATGGACATGGTCCAAATCTTTATTGATATTGGCAATGTCGAGGATGCGGTAAGCTTGTTTAACCGATTACCCGATAAAGACAAAGAAAGTGATATGGGTAAAGTGCTTGTAAGGCAATTGACTTTTATTGATTTGGCCTCTAAAACACCAGGAAAGAATGCGCTAGAAGAACGTTTAAAAGAAGATGGTTCGGATCATAAAGCCCGTTTTGATTTAGCGGTCTGTTTGATTGCCAAGCATGACTATCAGACAGCAATGGACCATTTACTTGAAGTGCTGAATCAGGCTCCTGATTTTAGCGATGGTGCCGCGCGCGAGCTGATGATTGTTGTTCTTCGATTCTTAACGCCGATAGAACCTGAGTTAGCACAAACGTATCAGCGTAAATTTAGTAGTCAGGTCTCTTAGTCTTTGGATTGGAGTGATTGGCTGGCTTTAAATTTGTTCTTTTAACGCTTTATTTTTGGCCGCTCCGATATCATTCCAGTGCGTATTCATTAAAGAACTTGTTCAAAGTTTCCTTAACGCGCCCTCAAAAGAATACAAGCAGCAGAGGGGCAGCCTTTCGTTAGGGTGGTTTCTTTTAATCATCCTGTGTGTATCCACTGCGCCAACTGCGCGTATTTCCTTTTCGGAAAATATCTCTACGTCATTCAGACGCTGAGCGATTTTTTCCAAAATTCGTTAATCTTGTTAAGTCTCGATTCTGTTTCATAGTTCTATTAAATATATTATTTAACTGCAATATAGAGTTTTTTAAGTGATTAAACTCCATTTTAAGGAGTTTCGTTAAAGTGTGACTTAAGGTTGTTGTTTCTCCGTATTTAGACAAAAAGTCATTGTATGACGCGTTGTCAATAGGCTAAAAAAGACAACATCATAAGTTCTAATAATAGAGTCCTTCATAGAATAAGTTTAGTATAGGTTGTGGTTTATTGCGTATTTTGCGGTTAGCAATTACTATAGTATGCGTACGTTAACTGTTGTTTTATTTAAATCACTAATAAACGCTCAGAAGAGGCCTCTTAAAGATGCAGTATGGTTTTCATATATTAATCGTGGACGATGTTTCCGATAATATTCAGGTTGCGATGAGCATCTTAAAAGAAGAAGGTTATCGTTTTTCCTTTGCATTGAATGGTCAGCAGGCTTTGGGCTTAGTGACTGAAAATGAGTTTGATTTAATTTTATTGGACATCATGATGCCAGGAATGGATGGTTATGAAGTCTGCAAAAAGCTTAAAAGCCAAGCTAGAACTCAAGAAATTCCCATTATATTTTTAACGGCCAAAGTGGATATTGATTCGATTAGCAAGGGATTTAAAACGGGTGCGGTGGATTATATAACGAAGCCTTTTCATGCAGAAGAGCTGATAGCAAGAGTGAAAACGCATTTAGAATTGTATGCGGCGAAACAGCTTTTAAAACAACATAATTTGACTCTGAAAAATAATCTACTCCATCGTGAAAAACGCTTTATGACGGAGCTAGAAGAAAATCAAAAAGAGATGATTTATGTACTCACTGAATTAATGGAGGCGACTTCTGATGAAACAGGTCGTCATATACGTCGTGTGGCTGAATATTCACGACTCTTAGCACACTATCATCCTGGAGTAAGTGAAGCAGATGCTCAAGTTATCTTTCACGCTGCACCTATGCATGATATTGGAAAGATTACCATTCCTCACGAAATTTTACACAAACCAGATCGTCTTAACGAAGAAGAGTTTAACGTTATAAAAACGCACACTACACGTGCGCTTGAAATGCTTAAGATATCCGACAGAAAATTTATAAAAGCCGCAGAAGTGATTGCAGTTCAGCATCATGAAAAATGGAATGGAACAGGTTACCCATACGGTTTAGCTGGGGAGAATATCCATATTTACGCTCGTATTGTGGCTCTGGCAGATGTGTTTGATGCTCTAACTCATAAGCGGGTTTATAAAGAAGCATGGTCTGTTGAAGAGGCGGTGGAATATATCGTTCAACACAAAAACACTCAGTTTGATCCTATGTTGGTTGATATTTTTGTTGAGCATGTTGATGAATTTATTACCATCTCTCATTTTTAAATTCTTTTTTTTTATAACACTTTGTTTGGTTTCTATACAAGCAAAGTCGTTGTCTCTCTCTTTAGAAGAACAGCAGTGGATTGCGCAAAATCCTTCAATCACTTTAGGTTCTGATTACGCATGGCCACCCTATGATTTTGTCAATGAACAGAAACAGCATGCAGGTATTTCGGCCGATCTTATTGAAATAATTCGTCAGAAAACGGGCTTAAACATTCAGATTAAAAGTGGTGTTTGGGCTGATGTTATGACTGAGTTGCGCGCGGGCGAGTTAGATGGGCTGGTTTGCGCGGCCAAAACGCCAGAAAGAGAGGATTATCTAAGTTTTTCGACGCCTTATGCTTCTATGCCTTTAGCCATTATTGTTCAGACAAGTAATAGTCGTATCCATCGTTTAGCCGATTTAAAAAACAGATTGGTTGCTGTGAATAAAGGCTCTTATCTTCATGAGTGGTTACAAATAAACCATCCAGACATTTCTCTCTACTTAACCACTTCCAATACAGAATCACTCAATGCCGTATCCTTTGGTAAAGCTGAGGCTTATTTAGGTAATATTGCGGTTGCGACCTACGTGATAAAACAGAGCTATTTAACCAACTTAAAAATAGTCGATAAAGTCCATGAGTTAGAAACAAAAACTTCCATCGCCATTGATAAGCAGCAGCCGATTTTGATGTCTATCATTCAAAAAGCGTTAGACTCAATCAGTCCTGTTGAAAAAAAAGTGATTCATGAAAAGTGGTTTGCAGAATCTCAACAAAATTCAGTCACGCTAACTGAAAAAGAACTTGAATGGATTAGTCGAAATCAGGTCGTTAAGGTGGCTGCTGAAACGGATTGGGCTCCTTTTGATTTTACCAATCAGAATCAGGAGTTTAGTGGTATCGCTAATGATTATTTAGCGTTAATCGCCCAGAAAACGGGTTTGAACTTTGAAGTGACGACAGACAGTTGGGAAAGTAATTTAAAGTATTTAACGGACAAAAAAACCGATTTATTGCCCGCGGCCTTTAAAACTGAGGATAGAGGAAGCTTTGCGCTTTTTTCAGAGCCTTACTTTGAAACCCTTAACTATTTTTTTATTAGAGATGATCTACAGGTTAAGGAAGTAGCGGACTTAAATGGTAAAACATTGGCTATTCCTAAAGGGTATGCACAAATTGCCACCTTAAAGGAGAGTCATCCTGAGATTAACATTCTCGAAACGAACTCACTGTACGAAGCGATAGAGGCGGTGATACAAGATAGGGCTCAAATACTCTATGACATTTACCCAGTCCTGTCTTACTCTTTAAGGGAGGCGGGCATTAATACCATTGTTCCTTTCAAAGCCATTCAAAAAAAACGCCAAGCCATTCACTTTATGCTTCGTAAGGATGCGCCTGAACTGCATTCTATTGTCAATAAAGCCTTAAGCGCGATTACAGATGAGGAAAGAAATCGCATTGCTTTTCGTTGGTTGGCTGTCACGCCAGACGTTCATAGTAATTTGGCTTTTGATTTGAGCGATGATGAGCGAAAGTGGATGCTTAAAAACCGAATTGTTCATTTTGGCGGAGATCCTGACAGGTTACCTTTTGAGGCCTTCACCGATGAGGGCCTCTATATTGGCATTGTGGCCGATTATTTAAAAGCCATAGCAGAATATTTATCGATTGAGTTTCAAACAACTCACACCGCTTCTTGGCAAGAAACCTTAACATTGGCTGATCAAAAGAAGCTGGATGTGATCTCGGGAGATGCAGATGGCTTGCAATTGGCAAAAAACTACCTTTCTATTCCCTCTTATTTAACAAGCCCTGTTGTGATTATTATGGATAGTCAGGCCAGCTTTGTTAATTCTTTAGAAGAGTTACAAGGCAAGAGTATCGCTGTTGTTAAGGGCTGTGGCTATATTCATGCTCTTTATGATGCCTTTCCAGAGCAATCATTTATTGAGTTGAATACGGCTAATGATGTTTTAGACAGTGTTTCTTTGGGCCACAATGATGCGGCATTATTGTCCTTACCTGCCGCAAATTACTTGATTAAGCAGAATGGTTTTCACAATTTACAGATTGTGGGTAAAACACCTGTTGAAATGAATTTAACGCTTTTTGTGAATAAAGACCAACCCGTTCTTCACAGCATGCTAAGTAAAGTGATGGCGCAAGTTTCTCAAGAAAAAGGCCGTGACATTCTTAATAGTTGGACTAAACTGAATTTTGCGACCAAAATTAATTATTGGCTGATTGTGCAGATTCTATTGGTATCTCTAGTGATTATTGGCGTTGTGTTTTATTGGAATGTAAAACTGGCTAAAGAAATAACCCAACGTAAAAAGATAGAAGAATATTTACAGGTTGAAAAAGACAATTTTAAAAGCTTATTCGAAAAAGCAACTGATGCCCATTTGATTGTACAAAAAAATCAATTTGTAGCATGTAATAAGGCGGCGTTGAAAATATTGGGGATTAAACATAAATCCGATTTACTGAACAGCACGCCAGCAGATTGGTCACCTGAAACCCAGCCAAATGGTCAGCGATCAGCACTAAAGCATAAGCATTTGATTAGAGAATGTATGAATGAGGGGGCAAAACGGTTTGATTGGATTCTTCATAATGAAAAGGGTGAGCCCTTTTGGGTGGATGCCGTGTTTACCGCCATTCAATATTTGGGCAAACCTGCCATTTATGTGTCTTGGCGAGATCAGACCGAGCAGAAAGCATTAGAAAAAACCTTAAAGCAAAGTGAAGAGCAAATACAGTTATTGATTGATAGCATTCCACTGATTGTGTTAGTCACTAATTATGAGGGCCATGTATTATCGGCTAATCTTCAAGCACTAGAAGATTATAATCTTTGTAAAGAGTCTTTGTCAGAGCTAAATATTTTAAATTTTTATCAGAATCAGCAAGATCGTGAAGAGATAAAAGCCACGCTTCAAAAAGAGGGGCGAGTAGATCAAAAAATAGTCAGTATGAAAGATATTGAAGGCCGCTCTCGCGAGATGATGTTGTCTATTATTCCTATTCACTATAATAAACAAGCGGCTCTGTTAACGATTTCTGTTGATCTGACTGATCGTATTTACGCTGAAAAACAGTTACACGAAGCAAAAGAACAGGCTGAAACAGCTAATCGTACTAAAACAGAATTTCTTGCGAATATGAGTCATGAAATTCGTACGCCCATGAATGCTATTATTGGCTTTACAGAATTATTGAATGAGCAAGTCAGTGAGCCACGTTTAAAGTCTTTTATCAATACGATTCAATCGGCTGGTAATACCTTATTAATGTTGATTAATGATATTTTAGATCTGTCTAAAATTGAAGCGGGCAAGATGGCTATCAATCTTCAAGCGACCAACCCACATGACTTATTTAAGGAAGTGGGCGATATCTTTACGATGAATATTCAAAAGAAAGGTTTGGATTTTTATATTGATATTGATCCGAGTTTACCGAGCTCGTTGTTGTTAGATCCTGTTCGGCTTAGACAAATTTTATTTAACCTTTTGGGTAATGCCGTTAAATTCACTGAAACGGGGTCCATTAAATTATCTGTCAAATCGGTTAATGTTATTGAGCACCTGAGTAAATTGGATATATTAATCCAAGTTGAAGATACGGGTATTGGTATAGCGGAGGATCAGCAGGAACGTATTTTTGATGCGTTTGAACAGCAAACAGGGCAGGATGCGAATAAATTTGGTGGAACAGGGCTGGGGCTGTCTATTACTAAGCGTTTGGTGGATATGATGAAAGGTCAGCTAAGTTTAGTCAGTGTACCGAATACAGGATCAACCTTTAGCATATTACTTGAGAAAGTCGACATTGCATCTGTAGGATCTAAAAGTTTATTAAATGACGCATTGGCATTGACCCCTTCGCGTATTCAATTTGACCCAGCAACGATTTTGATTGTGGATGACATATTGGATAACCGTGAATTGATTAATCAAAATTTGATTGATTCTGGCGTAGTGATACGACAGGCACAAAATGGTCAAGAGGCCATTGATATCTATAAAAAGCACGCGATTGACCTGGTTCTAATGGATATAAGAATGCCTGTTTTAGATGGGTACGAAGCGGCTAAAATTATTAAGTCTCTTAATCCTAATATTCCCATTATCGCTTTAACCGCTTCTGTCATGCAGGACGAGTACGAAAAAATAAAAAGGGAATACTTTGATGATTATTTACGAAAACCTGTTTTACGGAATGACCTTTTTTATACATTAACAAAATTCCTGAAGCATCAAGAGATAGCGGTTGCAGAGAGTCCAGAAAACCCTGAAAGTGACTTTTTAGGTGCTCTAAATGATAAGCAGTCGTTTTCAGTGGCGTTACTGCAGGCGTTAGAGACATTGGAGCCTCTATTTATAAAAGCGACCAAAAGTAATAGCGTTGAGGATATTAAACATTTTGCTAAAGAATTGGCAAAATTAGCGAGTCAACACGACTGTCTGATTTTAGATAAATTGGCCAGTCAACTGTTAGAAAAAGTGGACAGTTTTGACATAGCGGGAATGCAGTTTTTACTGAAACAGTACCAGTCTCTATCCGTAGATGATTCAGTGAGTTTGAATTCGTAGCCCCCGACTTTATCTAGCTGGCAAAATAAAGCTCATTTGCAATGGTGTTAAAATTTAATGTTAGTTTAAATCTTATTAAACAGCATGATAAGGCGTTATTTTTTAAACATTCGCATTAGAAAACGTCCAAAAATGAAGAGGCCTAACGCCATCCATAGATACACAAACGGCAGGATAAAGTTGTAAAAAGAGGTCAGAGGAGCTTCCATATGCTGTAAGCCTTCTACCGTTAGCATGCCGTTTTCAGCATTGGAGAGTACGATCAAAACCACGACTAAAATAATGGCACCAAAGGCTGCGCTTGAATAAGTGAAAATCCGTGACCAAATGTCCATTTTGTACCTTTATATAAAATGAGACCTTTGCACGAGTGGATTCACGAGTAAAAATGGTTGAAATTTCCCTGAACTTTGTTAGAAAACTTGCGAATAGCTAGCTATTCACTGCATTTCCTGCCTTATTCAGAGAAATTTCACCTCATTTTTCTTTCGCGCCCCACTCGTGCAAAGGTCTCAAAGTGTATTTAACGAAATGGACTTAGTGTAGCAAAGTTGATCAGACTCGTCCTGTTGTTTTTTAGCGTTTTAAAATGTTGGTTTTAAAACATTGTTAAACCCTGTTCAGTAATGATGGCATCTAAAGGAATATCCCAAGGTTCAGAAGGCAGTTGTGCCGTTTGTTGGCAATGGTGTGCCCAGCCCATTAATACAGTGCTATTGGGTGAGTTAGAAGGCGACTGTTTAAATGCAAATGTTCGATCATAATAGCCCCCTCCCATGCCCATTCTATTTCCATTTGAGTCGAAGCCTACTAAGGGCATTAACACAAGGTCAAGTTCTTGACCGCTAATGTGCGACTGGTGAGGTTGATGGGGTTCTGGAATACCAAATCGATTGTTTTTCATTTCACTGTTTGGTCTGTATTCTGCAAAACCCATATGCCAGTCAGGCTTAGTTTCTAATGTTGGCAGATACAATTGATGGTTGGTAAAGTGCCACAGATGGTGAATCGCTGGAGACGTGTCTAATTCACCATCTTGAGATAAAAAAGCCGCTATTCGTAATGAAGGTGGATTTTCTGTCGATAAAAATAACTTTAAGGAGGTGAGTGCGAGTTGGGCATGCTGAGCCTGAACTGTACTAGAGAGCGCATTTCGTCGTTGTCGTAAGCTTTTTCTAAGCTCTGTTGGGTTAAGGGCTATCGTCATGGCTGGCTAATAAACACTTTTGTGAATGAGAGTGTTTTATTTTAGCTGATTAGACTCGTTACGATGTTGACTTTGTGTGTTTAAAGCGATTTTGAAATTAAGAAAAAAGTTAACAGATTGATATGTTGAAAAGGGTGGGGCGGACTTAAGAAAGAAGAATGCTTAGAGAAATAAGCCCATGGCCACTGAACAAAAATCCGAGAACCGAGAAGTTCAAGGTGGCAGTCTCCTCATGAAATTTAGGCTTCTCGGGTTAGCAAGCTAACGAGATGCGCACCATTTCAAGTATCTGACCCCAATATAATAATTATCGGAAAGGGGTTTGTGCCCAGCGACCATGTGCCGTGGTTTTATTATAACAAAAGGTTGCTTAAACTTATTGTTGAATCGGGGTTTTTTAGTGAAACTTGATCACTATTTTTGATCAATTAACCTAAGTAAATTTGATGTTTTACGTAGGTTGTTGTTGATTAGGCGGAGATTCAGTGGTTTAAGGTTGGCTTTCATTTTTTTGTATTGTAAAAATGAGTAAGAGGCTTTTTAGTAGGACTTAAGTATATAGAGATGTTGATTTTTAACTAAGACTGATTAAGTTTTAGGGTGCTCATCGGTTGATGTGTTAGCAACATGATTGATGACGGTTTCAATTTGATCTTCTAGTCTAAGTGTGTATTGAGTTGTATCGTCTTTTAGTTGCAGATAGTCGTAACAGAGGTTTAACGCAACCATTAACACTTTCCCTTCGCCCTTTAATTCTGGAAGTTGATCTAACTTGTCTTCTAATAAGGTAGCGGCTTCAATTAAGCGTTCCCGATCACTCTCTTCACAAGGAATTTCAAAGCTGTGGTTCATTAGGGTAAGTGATAACACGTGTTTCTCCGAAGAAAATTGAAAGTTGAGGACTTAAATATCTGACAATAAGTTTAAAGGTATTGTATAGGGAAGCTCTGAACAAGTCTTTTAATTTCTGGCAACGCCAAGTTTTAGCCATCAAGGCATGGTTTGAAGTGATATCTAGATACCACAAAAAATCATAACGACGAAGGCTGGAACTTGGCTAAGCCCCGAAGGGTGAGTCTTCAAGCCAGCCTCTTCTGCGTTATGAGTCTTGCGAACGGAATAACCATTCCCTGCGATCCATGCCTTGAATAGAGCAACTTGAAGACACACAGAATTTTAAAGTACTTGTTCAGAGCTTCCATAGCGTTATGCGATTAAAATTTGAAGAAGTTATTGTGATATTATTCCCCAATCATAAAAGTTTAACAAGAGAATGTTTTAATGAATTTTGATCAAATTAAAGAAATTGTAGCACCTCATTCAGAATTGGAATCACCGTCTTTTATTCAGGGTATGTTAATTGGACTCTTGTGTGGCGATAGCGAAATTCAAGAAACTGTTTGGATAAAGAAACTGATTGAAGAGGCAAATATCAAATCGGTCAAAGAGTCTTTTTTAAAAGGTTTGCATGATCTTTATCAAGAGACCAACCAAGGGCTAAATGGATCTGGGTTTGAGTTGGAACTGTGTCTGCCTGATGATGGTGAATCTGTGGTTTATCGAGCGTCTATGATTGGTCAGTTGTGTGAAGGGGTGTTATACGGGTTAGGTTTGATTGGCTGTTTACAAGATGCTGAAAATGAAGTGCCAGCTGAAGTGCGCGAACTGGTTAATGATTTTAGCGATATTGCCAGTATTGATGTGGAAGGATTAGGGCAGTCTATTGAAGACGGTGATACGGAAGAGTCGGATTTAATGCAGTTAGTTGAATTTGTTAAAATTGGTGTCATGACGATTAATGAATCTATGAATCCTGCGGATGCGGCTCCCATTCCGATGGATGATGCGGCGCTGGATCAGTACGACTCTGAAACGCATTCTACCATTCATTAAGAGCGACCAATTATGTCTGACACGTCAAGTTTTTACCTTTCCAATCGCGCTAAACTGATGGCTTTGTTACCTGACAACAGCGTAGTGATCGTACCATCAGGAGCGGAACAAATTCGTAACAGAGATGTTGAGTTTCCATTTAGAGTGGAAAGTGATTTTTTCTATCTGACAGGGTTTTCAGAGCCCGACTCGGTTTTAGTGTTAGTGAAAGCGCAGGCAGTAGAAAGTCATCTGTTTGTACGACCTAAAGACCCTGAGCAAGAAACGTGGCAAGGGCGTCGTTTGGGGGTTGAGGCGGCAACAGAGGCGTTGGCTATTGATCAGGCTTGGTCAATAGAAGATTTAGATGATGGTGTTTTAGAGTTATTAGAAAATATCGATTCAGTTTATGTGTCATTTTCTCAAAACTTAGATTTTTTAGGTTCGGTGCATGTTTGGATTAGTGCATTAAAGCAAAAGGTACGACAGGGAATTCTGGCTCTTAAACAAATTTGCGATTTAGATCTTCATTTACATGAGTTACGAGTTATCAAATCGGACGAAGAAATTCTTCGCATGCGTCAAGCCGCGCAAATTTCTGTACAAGGCCATTTAGCTGCGATGCAGGCGGTTCAACCAGGAAAGCTTGAGTTTCAAGTTCAAGCTGAATTAGAGGCGACGTTTGTACGGGAAGGCTCGCCCAGAGTTGCGTTTAATTCTATTGTGGCCAGCGGTGAGAATGCGTGTATTTTGCACTACACGGAAAACCGAGACGAGATTAAAGAAGGGGATTTAGTCTTAGTAGATGCCGGAGCGGAGTGGCAAGGCTATGCAGGTGATATCACGACGACTTTTCCTGCAAATGGTACTTTTAGTGCTGCTCAAGCAACGTTATACAGTTTAGTATTAGCCGCGCAACAGGCGGCGATTCTGGCGATTAAACCTGGAGCCAGCTATGACGAAGCGCATCAAGCGTCTGTGAGAGTTTTAACCCAAGGGTTGCTTGATTTGGGAATATTGAAAGGATCGCTTGATACGCTGATTAAGGAAGAGGGATTTAAACGATTCTTTATGCACGGTACTGGGCACTGGTTGGGTATGGATGTGCATGATGTTGGGGTTTACAAACAAAATCAATGTTGGCGAGAATTTAAAGCGGGAATGGTCGTAACGGTAGAGCCTGGCTTATATATCTCTGCAGAGCATGTGGATATAGATTCTCAATGGCATAATATTGGTATTCGAATCGAAGATGATATTTTGGTAACGGAATCGGGGCATGAAGTGCTCACCTTAGGCCTACCAAGAACGGTGGATGAAATTGAGTCTTGGATGGGTGCAAAGCGCCAGTCGTAACGCTTGGTTTATACAATTAAAGTTAAGAGAAAGTGGGTTTAAAATTCATGCAGCAGTCAATAACAAGTGATGTGGTGATCTCTGGTGGCGGTCCCGTTGGTTTATTATTAGCCTTAGGTTTAGCGCAGCTGGATCAGAAGATTGTATTGGCCGAAACCTATTTGCCGACCGAAAATGCACCTAACTCTTTTGATGGGCGTGTGCTTGCGTTGTCACATGGCTCAATGTTAGTACTTGAACGACTAAATATATGGCAGGATCTCGTCACTTTTGTCACTGAAATTCATCATGTTCATGTTTCACAAAAAGGCTATATGGGAATCACTAAATTACATGCTGAAGAGGTGGATGTCCCCGCTTTAGGTTATAGCATTCAATCCAGTGATTTGGGTAAGGTGTTGTGGCAACATGTCAAACAAAATGCGCAAATTCAAGTGCTCTGTCCTGCTCGATTGATGAGTTTTGAGGAGGTCGAGGGTGGTCTTGAAGCGCGAGTTGAAGTGGCTTCTGAACAAACGCCTTGTGAGGTGGTGGTGAATGCAAAGCTGATTGTGGGTGCGGATGGCACTGATTCGCAGGTAAGAAAACTATTAGCATTGCCTATGGAAGTAAAATCTTACAATGCGTATGGAGTCATTGCTCAAATTGAAACCGAAGAGCACCCCGAAGGCTGGTCTTTTGAACGCTTTACAGAAAAGGGGCCAGTGGCCCTATTGCCTATGAAAGGGCATGCTCATAAAGCGGTTTTGGTTTGTCCTGAAGAGGAGGTTGAATCTATTCAGGCTTTAAGTGATGACGACTTTATTGAATTATTCTCAGCCAAAATGGGGCCGCGCTTAGGGGCTTTTACGAAAATCAGTCCACGAGTGGTTTACCCTTTAAAAGAGACTTATGTGCCGCAAATGGCTAAAGGTCGAGCGCTGTTAATGGGCAATGCTTCGCACACTCAACATCCCGTTGCGGCTCAAGGGTTGAATTTGGGTATTCGTGATATTGAGGTTTTTTTGAATAGGGCTAAGCAGGCCTTAAAAGAGGGCGGAACTCAGTCAAATCAATCCACAGAGCTAGGTCGGTCTGTAGATTTAGGTCAGCCTGATTTTTTAGCGGACTATGCCGTTTTAAGAAAATCTGATCATGAAAAAGTGATGGGGCTAACAGACGGCCTTATTCAAATTTTTCAACACTCATCACCCATTGTAGGGCATTTAAGAGGCGTTGGGTTAATGGCAATGCAGGCCATGCCATCTTTAAAACGTCGATTTTCTCGGTTTGCGATGGGAGGGAATGCATCATGAGTCGTATCGCAGAACATAATGGCACCACGACAGCAGAAATGGACACTATTGCTACGAACAAAGAGATCACCTCGGTTATTTGGGACGCGGTAATTGTTGGAGGGGGCATGGTTGGAGCAACTGTGGCTTTGGGCTTAGGGCAGCAGGGCATGCGAGTGTTGTTACTGGAAAAACAGGACGTTGACACTTCGTGGTCTTCCGATGAAGCTTACCAAGTTCGAGTCAGTGCCTTAACTAGAGCCTCGGAAAAGATTTTACGAAATTTGGGAGCGTGGCAAGGAATTGAAGCACGTCGCTTACACCCTTTTACAGCCATGCATGTATGGGATGAAGTTTCTTCAGGGCAAGTGCATTTTTCAGCTCAAGAGATGGGTGAACCTAATTTGGGCTACACCGTAGAAAACAGTGTTATACAAGCCGCGCTGTGGGAGCAGGTTGAAGCCTGTGAATTCATTGAAGTCTTACTGGGCCATTCGTTGAATAATCTACGTTTAGAAGACAGTCAGGCCTGGCTAGATATAGAGGGTGTGGGTGAGCTGCAAACTGAGTTATTAGTGGGTGCGGATGGGGCACTGTCTCAAGTTAGGCAGATGGCTTATATTGGTTTAGAAACGCATGACTATGAACAGTGCGCAATAGTGGGGTGTGTCAAAACTGAGTTACCTACCGAAGATACTTGCTGGCAACGTTATACAGAGGATGGTCCTTTTGCCTATTTGTCCATGGGAGGACATGTGAGTTCCATTGCTTGGTATTTACCAACCGAAAAAATGCAGTGGGCTTTGAGCTTGTCTGACCAAGCGTTTGCTGAAGAGGTTTCGAAAGCTTCTGATTATCGTTTGGGTTCGGTTGTTGAGGTGGCTGAAAGGGCCGCTTTTCCACTTACTAGAAGGCATGCCGAACACTATGTTAAAGCTAATTTGGCCCTAGTGGGAGATGCCGCGCATACCATTCACCCTCAGGCGGGGCAAGGAGTGAATCTTGGGTTGTTAGATGCAGCGGCCTTGGTTGAGACGGTTTTAACGGCTAAGTCTGTAGGCAAAGCTTGGGGGCAATATTCTGTTTTAAGAAAATATGAGCGTTGGCGCCGAGGGGATAATGCGATTGTGCAACGATCAATGGAGGCATTTGACTGGTTGTTTAAACAGGATGCTACTTTGAAAACGACCTTTAGAAAAGGGTTTTTACCCGTTGCAAATCGTCTAACACCTATTAAAAATTGGTTAATGGGGCAAGCCTTAAATGGTCGCGAAGCTCAACCTAAGTTGGCTAGGTCCATTTGTAAAAGTAGATAAAGTATGAGTTTGAATATTACAGCGATTTTGGGTGTGGCTGGCGTTAATCGTTCGGAGTCTAAACGAGCGCTTAAAGTTGGTCGGCAATTTGAATTATTGGTTTTATTTGCATTGCTTGCCGTATTTGTTCAGCTGCTTATGTATTATTCGGGGCAGCCGTTTGAAGAACGTTGGGTTTCGGATGTTATTTGGTCTGTTTTTGCATTAGAGCTGGTGGTGAATCTGAGTTTGGTTCGGAGCCGGATGCGTTATGCGCGAGAGAATTGGCTTAACGTAATAATTGTATTAATCGCTTTTCCGTGGATTGACTGGGGAGGCGATTGGGCGTTGATTGTCCGATCTTTACGATTGATTCTCTTTTTGCGTTTTTTTGCCGTGTTTTTCAAAGATGTTGTGATCGTACTCAAAAGGAACCGTTTTGGTCAGATTTTATTGGCTTTTGCATTCTTTATCGTAGGGGCAGGGGCTGTCTTTTCATATATAGAAGAGAGACCGTTTATTGAAGGCGCTTGGTATGCCATTGTTACGATTACCACTGTTGGCTATGGGGATGTGGTTCCGAAGACCGAAAATGGTCGATTATTTGGCGCGGTGCTGATTTTGTTTGGTGTGTTGTTTTTCTCTTTGGTTTCAGCAAATATAGCGGCTTTTTTAGTAGGTTCAGGACAGAAGAAGTTAGAGAAAGATATTTTGCACTACATGAAAGAGACGGACGCCCGTTTGATCGCTCAAACGGAAAAAAGCGACCAACATGTTGAGCGTGTTATAAAACATATGTCTAAAGAGATTGAAGAGTTAAAGCGAGCTTTGGAGCAAGAAAAGAAACGCTGACTTGTATAGAGTAAGGCGTTTATTTATGGTTTAATAGGTAAAACTTATTAGCTCTTATTGCTAGGTCTTTAAGGTTTGCTTATCGCTTTTTTTTATACCGCAATTAAGTTGTTTGACATTTACCCTATAACGGCCTATATTCACACAACAAAAATAATTTACTTGAAAATAAAGGGATTTACGTATGGCAGATAGACGTCTTCAAGTGTTTCATACCGTTGCAAAGGTGATGAGCTTTACCAAGGCTGCGGAGACTCTCCATATGACACAGCCTGCGGTTACTTTCCAGGTTAAGCAACTCGAAGATTTTTTTAATACACGTCTTTTTGATCGTACACATAATAAAATCACTTTAACTGAAGCAGGTAAGATCGTTTATGACTATTCAGGTCAAATTCTAGAGCTTTACGAAAAGATGAACAGTGGTGTTCGTGAAATGACAGGTGAAGTGACTGGAACTTTAGTGGTGGGAGCGAGTACCACCGTTGCTGAATATATGCTACCGAGTTTATTAGGTGCATTTAAAAAGCAGTATGATGATGTCAATATTCGTCTTCAAGTGGGTAATACAGATGCCATTGTTTCAATGGTTGAAAATAATATGATTGACTTAGGTCTGGTAGAAGCGCCTGTTCATAATAAGAACTTAGAAGTGAATATCTGTCGTATTGATGAGATGCAGTTAATTTGTCCTAAAGATCATCCTTTGGCCAAACGTGATAAAGTGACGGTTGAGGATATTCGTAAGTACGGCTATGTTTCTCGTGAAGAGGGTTCAGGTTCAAGAGCGGTTATTGATTCTTATATCCGCGAGCAAGGTTTAAGTTACAGTGATTTAAAAGTGGTCATGGAGTTAGGAAGTCCTGAGTCCGTTAAAATGGCTGTTGAATCGGATGTAGGGATTGCGATTGTTTCTAGAACAACGTTGGCGAAAGAGTTGAAACTGGATACCTTGAAAGCGATTCCTTTAGATCCACCAATTTTAAGACCTTTCTCTCATATTAGGCAGAAACATAAATTCCGTCATAGAGCGGTGGGTGAGTTATTAGATTTTGCAGTAGGCTATTGTCATGACCGAGCGAAAGAGCTCGGGTTTAGATTACCGACTGAAGACGATAAAAAGAATGGTTTTTAATTTATAAAATACTTTTTATCCCCATAGAAAAAAGGCCGTTAATCGGCCTTTTTTGGTTTTAAGGTTTTGGTTTTAAACTTTACTAGGTTGGCTGTTGTTTTATAGGTTGTCAGATGCAAACTGAGCTAAACGAGAACGCTCGCCTTGTTCTAAGGTAATGTGGGCACTGTGTTCCCATTCTTTAAAGCGATCCACCACATAGGTTAATCCTGTGGTGGTTTCGGTTAAGTAGGGTGAGTCAATTTGCCCGATATTTCCTAAGCAGACTACTTTGGTGCCTTCACCTGAACGAGTGATCAACGTTTTCATCTGTTTAGGTGTAAGGTTTTGTGCTTCATCAATAATGATGAATTTGTTGAGGAAGGTTCGTCCACGCATAAAGTTCATAGATTTAATTTTAATGCGTTTATTGAGTAGTTCTTGAGTACTTTGCGCTTCCCATTCGGTGCTGTCGCCTGAACTATTGGTTAAAACTTCTAAATTGTCCATAAGCGCACCCATCCAAGGTGTCATTTTCTCTTCTTCGGTTCCTGGAAGAAAGCCAATGTCTTCCCCAACTGGAATGGTGGCGCGAGTCATAATGATTTCATTATAAATATTTAAGTCTAGGGTTTGCTCTAGCGCTGTAGCAAGCGTTAAAAGAGTTTTACCTGTTCCTGCTACTCCAAGTAAAGATACGAAATCGACCTCAGGATCCATTAGAAAATTCAGAGCGATATTCTGTTCAGAATTGCGTGCATTGATTCCCCAGACACCGTGACTATCTTGGGTGAAATCTTGCATGTATTCTAAAGTGGCTTTACCATTTTGAACTTTGCGAACGATGGCGTTAAATCCAGCGTCATTCGTGCTGATTAAACATTGATTAGGGTACCAACTATTGTGTTCATCAATCTCTAGCTCATAAAATGTACGACCTTCTTCTTGCCATGATTTCATTTCTTTGCCATGGGTTTCAAAAAAGTGTTCGGGTAACTCCTCCCAGCCTCGGTAGAGTAGGTCGGCATCTTCCAAGACTCGGTCGTTATAATAGTCTTCGGAATGTAAGCCGACCGCGGACGATTTGATTCGCATGTTAATGTCTTTGGTGACCAAGGTGACATTACGATTACTGTACTTCTCTTTTAAGGCGAGGCCTGTTTGTAGGATGTGATTATCGGCTTTATGGCTTGGTAATGAGGTGGGTAGATCAATCAATAAAGATTCAGTCTCAAAGAAAAGTTTACCTAAATGAATGCTTGCGGCATTGTGTCCAGGATGGATGCGCTCTAAAGACAGGCCTTGTTTTATGTCTTCGAAACTGGCATCGGAGATGATTTGGTCAATCAATCGGTTGGTTTCGCGTACATTACGCGCGACTTCAGACATGCCTTTTTTACCCGCATCAAGCTCCTCTAATACCGTCATGGAGATAAAAACATCATGCTCTTCAAAATTAAAGAGCGCCATGGGATCGTGCATGAGTACATTGGTATCTAAGATAAAGAGTCTTTTCGCTTCATTGGTCATAAAGTTATTCTCCATAAAGGCGTTTACAAGATTAATCGTTACTATTGATGCGCTTGGATTGTTTCTAATACTTCTTGGGCGTGGTCTTTTACTTTGACTTTTCGCCATTCTTTAACGAGTTGGCCGTTCGGATCAAATAAGAAAGTACTGCGTACGATTCCCATGTATTCGATGCCAAAATTCTTTTTTAACTGGTAAACATTAAATAGCTCGCAAAATTTTCCATCGGGGTCAGAGATGAGCTCAAACTCAAACTCCTGTTTGTTTTTAAAATTATGGTGACGTTTCATTGAGTCCATAGAGGCACCATGAATAACGGTATTGAGTGCGCTAAACTCTGCTAGACGTTGATTGAAATCTCGTCCTTCGGTCGTGCAGCCAGGGGTACTGTCTTTAGGGTAAAAATAAATGACCGTGTAGTGCCCGAGCAAGTCGGCGTTGGTTAAAGTTTGTTCGGAGGTCATTTCAGCTGAAAATTCGGGTAACTTTTCACCTAGGGTAATGCTCATAGACGTTTTCCTAATTTGTGTTGAATGGCGAATCCAGTATGACAAGTTTTAAAATTCTTGGCAACTGTTAAAAGATAAGGGTTTTTAAGGAAAAGTTGAATGTATTTCATATGTTGAATATCACTATTATTTGGTTGAAGTGTCGGGGGGGAACGGTTAGTATTACACTTTTTATCTTTGCGTTAATTGATTGGAGAAATTCGCCGTGTTTAGAGGCAGTATGGTGGCTTTAGTCACCCCAATGTTAGAGGATGGATCAGTTGATTTTGATTCGCTAGAGAAGTTGGTGGAATTTCATGTGGCGTCTCAGACGGATGCAATTGTTACCATGGGTACGACAGGAGAGTCAGCCACCCTAGATTATGATGAGCATTGTGCCGTCGTTCGTTTTGTCGTTGAAAAAGTAAATGGTCGCATTCCTGTGATTGCTGGAACGGGTGCAAACTCTACAAGTGAGGCGATTCAATTAACTGAGTGCGCTAAAACAGCGGGGGCCGATGCCTGTCTTTTAGTCTCTCCTTATTATAATAAACCGACTCAAGAAGGGTTGTTCTTACATCATAAGAAGATTGCCGAAACGGTAGATATTCCGCAGATCTTATACAATGTTCCTGGTCGTACGGCCGTTGATATGCTGCCTGAGACGATTATTCGTTTATCAAAATTGAAAAATATCGTTGGCGTTAAAGAAGCGACGGGTGATATTAGCCGAGTTGCGGCTATTAAGGCCGGTGTAGACGAGAGTTTTGATTTATATACTGGCGATGACGAAACGGCGGTTGAGTTTATTTTGGCAGGCGGTCACGGAGGCATTTCAGTTACAGCGAATGTAGCTCCTAAGCAGTTACATGATGTCTATGCGGCTGCTTTAGCGGGTGATGCTGAAAAAGCCCATGCGTTAGATAAACCGCTACAGGCGATACACAGAGATATTTTTATAGAATCAAACCCGATCCCTGTTAAATGGGCGCTTGCTAAAATGGGTTTTATGGGACACACCATACGATTGCCTCTTACAACGCTTTCTGAATCGTGTCAGCCCACCGTACTCAAAGCCTTACAAGTTGCTGGCATTGAAGTAAAAGCATAATGTTTAATACAATAAAGGTTGCAAGGTCTATGCCTCTATATAGAAAACTGATTATTATTTCGCTTTCAGCGAGCACTTTAGGTTTAAGTGGTTGTTCCCTTTTGGGCGGTGCGGATAATAATTATCGTGATAGTGAAGCAGATATTGTTAAAAAACTTGAAATGCCACCTAATTTATTTAACCCAGGTAAGTCAAAAGACAGTTTGGCAATAGCACTTGCTCAAGTAGAGCAAGATGAGCTGGCTGAGAAAGATAGCTACGACCACATTCCTAACTTTAAAGCAGATGGCTTGGCGATCCAGTCTAATTTGTCTGAGCGCTGGTTAGAGATGGAATCTGTGAATAGTGAGCAGGTTTGGATGGATGTGAAACGTTTCTTACAAACATCTGGCTTTGCTATTTCAGAAGAGCGTAAAGACATTGGTGTATTAAAAACCGAGTATAAAAAACGTTCCGAGTTAGTGCCTTTAGATGATGTTGGCCCGATTACTAAACTTCTAAATAGCTGGAGACCTGAGCTAGCGGAAGGCGTTTATGATAAATATATTGCTCGAATTGAAACAGATATGAGTGCTTCAGTAACTCGAGTTTACATTAGTCATAATATGCTTTATTCACCTGAAGCGAATGAGAATAGAGGTTTGGACGAGCGTTGGAGAATTAAGCCTTATAGCCCTGTAATGGAAGCTCAGGCTCTGTATCAAGCGATGGTTTTCTTTGGTTCCAGTAGTGAAAAAGCTCTGGCACAGTTAAAAGTGTCTGAAAACATGGTTGAACTGGTGGATGGTGAGGAGTTTGACAACCTTATCTTAAGAGCCAATATCGATAAAAGCTGGAGCTATTTACAGGCCATGGTTTATCGTGCAAATTGGAATATGAATAAGGTACGTACAGCACAACACGAAATGTGGATTCAGGTTCCCGATACCGTCAAAAAGGAGACGTCTTTCTTAGGAAGTCTGGCTTTTTGGCGAGAATCTGATAAACGTGATTTACCCGACGTGGTGAAATTACAATTGACCCCCTCTACAGATAACTCAGAACAAACGATCTTAACGGTTAAAGCGATTGAAGATTCAACGCCACTAAAAGCACCGCAAAGACGCTATATATTTGAAAGTCTAGGACTGTTAGCTAACTAATCTAGGCCGCTTTAATGCCCTCTACTCTTGAGGGTATTGTTTTTTTAAAGGACAAAAACAATGCAAATCATTTGGGGAAACCCCGCTCATTCAGCTTACCGATTGAATCAATTACTTAATAAACTAAAGTCAGAAGGCTCTATTTCTGCTGTGCGTTCGCAGTATATTTATTTTGTGGATGTTGAAGGCACTTTGTCTGCCACTGAAACATCGCACCTTAAAATACTTCTGAATAATTCAGAAAAAGATCAAACGTCTGAACTGACTGACGATTCTTGTATCGTAACACCGCGTTTGGGCACAATTTCTCCTTGGTCATCTAAAGCAACAGATATTACACATACCTGTGGTATTGAACACGTTCATCGTATTGAGCGCGGTATTGCTTATTTTTTTGAAGGGGTTTCAGCAAAAGATAAATCGGCAATGGAAGCGTTAGTGCATGACCGTATGATGGAGCAGGTGTCCCATGACGTCGACGTGTTAGAAGGGTTATTTTCTCATCAATCTCCAAAGCCTTATCAAATTGTGGATGTGTTGTCTGGCGGTCGAGAAGCTTTAGTTCAAGCCAATATTGAAATGGGTCTGGCTTTAAGCCCTGATGAAATCGATTATTTGGTAACGGCATTTAACGACTTGAAACGCAACCCTATCGATGCCGAATTAATGATGTTTGCTCAAGCCAACTCTGAACATTGCCGCCACAAGATTTTTAATGCGGACTGGACAATTGACGGAGAGGAAAAACCTCATTCCCTATTTGGCATGATTCGTAATACCTTCCAAAAGAGTCCAGAAGGTGTTTTATCGGCCTACAGTGATAATGCCGCCGTATTAGAAGGGCCAAAGGCCAGTCGATTTTTTCCAAATCCTGAAAACAATACTTATCAAACGAATGAAGAGCCTGTTCATTTTCAAATTAAAGTTGAAACACATAACCATCCTACGGCCATTTCGCCTTGGCCTGGTGCGGCTACGGGTGCGGGTGGAGAGATTCGTGATGAAGGTGCAACTGGTTGCGGCTCTAAACCAAAGTCTGGTTTAACGGGCTTTACGGTTTCGAACTTAAATATCCCAGGTTTTAAGCAGCCATGGGAGCGTGATTATGGAAAACCTTCACGAATTGTTTCTCCGTTTGAAATTATGATTGAAGGCCCGTTGGGTGCCGCTGGTTTTAACAATGAATTTGGTCGTCCTGCGATTAATGGTTACTTCCGTACTTATGAAAATTCCTTGGTCACTCATAATGGTGTTGAGGTTCGAGGCTACCATAAGCCGATTATGCTAGCTGGTGGTTTGGGTAATATTCGTGATGAGCATGTCTTAAAAGGCGAAATTCCTGTTGGTGCTAAGTTAGTCGTTTTAGGCGGGCCAGCCATGCTGATCGGTTTAGGCGGCAGTGCAGCCTCTTCTGTAGACAGTGGTTCAGGTTCTGAAAAATTAGATTTTGCTTCAGTTCAGCGAGAAAATCCAGAGATGGAACGTCGTGCGCAAGAGGTGATTGATCGTTGTACCTATCTGGGTAAAAAATCACCAATCGCATCGATTCATGATGTAGGTGCGGGTGGTATATCAAACGCTTTCCCAGAGCTGGTGAATGACAGTGGTCGTGGTGGTAAGTTTGACTTACGTTCCGTGCCTAATGATGAACCAGGTATGGCACCTATGGAAATTTGGTGTAATGAATCTCAAGAGCGTTATGTGATTGCTATTCATGCTGATCAAATTGAACAGTTTGAAGCTATTTGTCAACGTGAGCGTTGTTTGTATGCCATAGTCGGTGAAGCGACTGAAGCGCAAGAATTAGTCGTGAATGACACGGTGTTTGACAATAACCCTGTGGATATGCCGCTGAATATTTTATTAGGCAAGCCACCTAAAATGCACCGTACGGCAGAAACACGTTCACTTCCTCAAGCTGGATTTGAAACAGCCGTGTTGGATTTTACAGAAGTAACGGAGCGCTTGTTAAAGTTACCAACGATTGCCAGTAAAAGTTTCTTAATTACGATTGGTGATCGATCGATTACGGGAATGGTTACGCGTGATCAAATGGTTGGACCTTGGCAGGTACCTGTCGCAAATGCTGGAATTACCTGTTCTGACTATAACAGTTACACTGGTGAGGCCATGGCTTCAGGTGAACGCCCTCCTGTGGCTTTAACGAATCCAAAAGCATCTGCACGCCTTTCTATTGCAGAAGCGATTACCAATATTGCTTGTGCCAAAATTGCTAAAATCAGTGATATTAAGTTATCGGCTAACTGGATGTCTGCAGCGGGGCACCCAGGTGAAGATTCGGCTTTATACGATGCCGTTGAAGCGGTTGGTTTAGAGTTATGTCCTGAGTTAGGCATTGCCGTACCAGTGGGTAAAGACTCCATGTCAATGAAAACGGTCTGGGAAGAGGAAGGGCAATCTAAAGCCGTTATCTCTCCTATGTCGGTTAACATTACTGCGTTTGCACCTGTTGAAGACGTTCGTAAAACCATTACGCCTCAATTGCGTACCGATTTAGGTGAGACGGAATTACTGGTTATTGATTTAGGTCGCGGTCAAAACCGTGTAGGCGGAAGCTGTTTGGCTCAAGTTTATAATCAAATTGGTGACGAAACCGCTAATTTAGACAAGGCTCAAGATTTATTAAACCTCTTTAGTGCAACGCAGACGATGTTGGCGGATGATTTAATGCTGGCCTATCATGATCGTGCTGATGGCGGTTTGTTGGTGACGCTATTAGAAATGGCGTTTGCAGGGCACTGTGGTATTAAGGTAGATGTCTCCACTTTAGGGTCAGAAGCAACGGCGGCTATGTGTGCTGAAGAAGTGGGTGTTGTGATTCAGGTTAAAGCCGCTGAAAAAGCGGCGGTTGAAGCTATTTTAGAAACAAATCAATTAACGGAGTGTACTCACTGGATTGGCTCTGTGTCTACTTCAGATCAGATTGAAATCCATGCACATGATAAAACGTTATTGGATATGCCTCGTAAATCGTTGCAATCTTGGTGGGCTGAAACCTCTTATAGAATGCAAGCGTTACGTGATAATGATCTGTGTGCTGAGCAAGAGTTTAATGCAATTCAGCAAGACGAAAACACACAAATTGCCCCTGTTGTTACCTTTGATATGAACGACGATATTACGGCCGAATTTGCAGGTAAGGTTCGACCTAAAGTGGCGATCTTACGTGAACAAGGTGTGAATGGCCAGCAAGAAATGGCGGCGGCATTTGATCGCGCTGGTTTCGAAGCGGTTGATGTTCATATGACAGATGTATTGTCTGGTAAGGTTGAATTTTCAGGCTATAAAGGCTTAGTGGCTTGTGGTGGCTTCTCTTATGGTGATGTTTTAGGAGCGGGTCGCGGGTGGGCTAACTCTATTCTATTTAATGAGACAGCACGTACGGAATTTGAAAATTTCTTTAAACGCCAAGATACCTTTACATTAGGGGTGTGTAATGGGTGTCAGATGTTGTCTAACCTTAAAGAAATTATTCCAGGGGCTGAGAGTTGGCCTGCTTTTGTTCGTAATGAATCGGAACAGTTTGAAGCACGTTTTTCACAAGTAGAGATTCAAACCTCTCCTTCTATTATGTTAAAAGGTATGGAAGGCACTCGTATTCCAGTGGCTGTGGCACATGGCGAAGGTCGAATGGACTTTGGAACAGGTTCTGCGAGTGATGTTGAAGGGCTGGTAGGCGTACGTTATGTGGATGCCACAGGTCAAGAAACAGAAGTATATCCATTTAACCCAAATGGAACTGTTGGGGGGATGACTGGTTTAACAACCACGGATGGCCGTGTCACGATTATGATGCCACACCCTGAGCGTGTTTTTAGAACCGTTCAGAACTCATGGCACCCTGACGATTGGGCGGAAGATGCGCCTTGGATGCGTTTGTTTAGAAATGCGCGTAAGTGGGTAGGTTAATTCCTATTTAAATCTCAGTTTTTAGAATATTTTTTTGTTGTAAAGCTGGGTTTTAAAATGCTTGAATAGCACTATAGAAAGTCAGTTTTTCTGATTTTTGTATTACAAAAAAACTGGTATAAGTAAATCCTAATACATGGATAACATTCATTGATTTGACTTTATTCTGTATAACTCTTAAATTTGTACTACAGTTTTTAAAACCCATAACTAAGTGGGACTATCTTAAGATAACAACGGAGAGACCTAATGTCTTTAAATCGTCGCGAATTTCTTCATGTAATGTCTATGGCTGCTGCTGCAGGGATTTTACCTGGTACAGCAAGTGCAATGTCGGGTGGCGCTGATAAAGCAGCTGCCGCTAAAGCGTCTGCAGATATCTACAATCTGCCAATGAAAGGTAAGGTTCGCCTGCTTCACATTACGGATACTCATGCTCAGCTTAACCCTATCTACTTCCGTGAGCCGAATGTTAACTTAGGAACAGGGCCTGCTTATGGCAAGCTTCCTCATGTTGTTGGTAGCAAGTTATTGAAACAAATTGGTGTTGCAGAAAATACGCCATTGGCACACGCTTTTTCATATATGAATTTCCAAGATGCTTCAGAGCAATACGGAAAAGTGGGCGGTTTTGCTCATGTTAAGACTCTGTTAGATAAAATGCGTGAGCAGGCAGGTGGTCGTGACAATACATTAACGATGGACGGTGGTGATTTGTGGCACGGTTCAGGTACGGCGTTATTTACTCGCGGTATGGACATGGTTGAAGCGTCTAATATTCTAGGTGTGGATATTATGACGGGTCACTGGGAGTTCACTTATAAAGCAGAAGAAGTCCTTAAAAACTTAAACGCCTTTAAAGGTGAGTTTTTAGCACAGAATATTCGTATTAAAGAAGATTCATTGTTTGGCGACGACTACTTGGATATGGTGGATGAGTTCAATGGTACAGGGCTTTATGATGAAGATGAAGCGCGTGCCTTTAAACCTTATACCATTAAAATCGTAAATGGTGAGCGTATCGCGGTGGTTGGACAAGCTTTCCCACGTACAGCCAATGCGAACCCACAAGCTAACTTCCCAGATTGGTCTTTTGGTCTACGTGAAGATGCGCTACAAGAAACGGTAGATAAGATTCGTGCAGAAGAGAAAGTCGCTGCGGTGGTTATGATCTCTCACAACGGTATGGATGTGGATCTTAAAATGGCTTCTCGTGTGAGTGGTATTGACGCTATTTTTGGTGGTCACACGCATGATGGTGTTGCACAAACGACTCCTGTTAAAACGCCAGCGGGCGGTGTTTGTCATGTAACCAATGCGGGTTCTAACGGTAAGTTTATCGGCGTAATGGATTTAGACATTCAAAACGGTAAGTTAAGAGGTGTGAACTACAACTTACTGCCTGTTTTCTCTAACGTATTGCCTGCGGATGCAGAGATGGATAGCTTTATTAAACATCTGTATACCAAAAAGTATGATACGAATATTATAGAGTCTCGTGACCCTTCTCGTGCTTATAATGAAGATCGTTTAGGTAAAACCTATGGTGAGATCATGGGTGAAGAGTTAGCGGTTGCGGAAGATACGCTTTATCGTCGTGGTAACTTTATGGGAACCTGGGATCAGATCATTGTAAACTCACTTCGTGAAGAGCATGATACGCAAATTGCGATGTCTGCAGGGGTTCGTTGGGGTACGTCGGTACTTGCTGGTGAAATGATCACGATGGAACGTGTTATGGATGAAACTTCTATGACCTATGGTGAAACTTATAAGTCTGAAGTCACGGGTGCTCAAATGAAGGATATCTTAGAAGGTATCTGTGAAAACTTGTTCCAGAAAGATCCGTACCTGCAGTCTGGTGGTGATATGGTTCGTCTTGGTGGTATGGACTACACTTGTGAACCAAATGCTTCACTAGGTAAGCGTATTTCAGATATGCGTCTTGATGACGGTACGCCTTTAGAAGCCAATAAAACATACTCTGTGGCTGGTTGGGCACAGGTTGAAGCGGTGGGTGATGGTCGTCTAATGTGGGATGTAGCGGCTGATTATCTACGTCGTAACAAGAACGACATGAAGCTTAAGAAGGTTAACCATCCTAAGCTTAAGGGTGTTAAAGATAACCCAGGTATTGAAGCTTACCCAGGTGAAATGGCTTAATCTAAGTCATTCGTAACCGCTCAAAACCCAGCTTTGGCTGGGTTTTTTATGTCTAGAGTAAGGTAGAGTGGCTGACACTTCTAACGTTTGAGTTCACCCGAGAGGAGCGCCGCTTTTGATGGTCAACTGGAGTGCCTTGTTATAACTCATTTTTTGTTGCCTTTGATAGTTCAGAAGAGCCTCTCTTTTTGTGTTCTTCAATTACTTGCAATCGGTCTTCTTTAGAACGATTTTGACTGAGTTTATATTTGCATTGAATGTCTGTAATTTTTATTTCAATACCAATAATAGCGTTAAGCATAGACTCCTTGTATTCAGGCTCCCATGGTTTTTCAAGGGCAGATTCATATATTCCTGTAAGTTCGTTTACGATACTGCCAAGTTTTTCATTTTCAGTGATAATTTTAGGCTTACCGTATATATGAACAGACTGATAATTCCAAGTGGGTACGCCAGAAGAGGTGTACCAAGATGGAGAAACATAGTCGTGTGGGCCTTGAAGTGTTATTAAGACTTCTTGTTCTTCAATGCTTTCCCATTGAGGATTGTTCTTGGCTAGATGACAAATGAGCGATTGATCTTCGTTACCTAAAAGAAAAGGTATGTGTGAAGAAAAAAGCTGTCCTTCGACTAAAGAAATTAACTGCCCAAAAGCATTGGCTTTTATAAAGGCCACCACTTCTTCTTTATCAGTTACATTAAAATGTTTGGGTGTGTACATACTTTCCTTGAATTATAACGGGGCGGCGACAACCGACAAGCCCCTCTCACTTGCCATTGTTAGGCATGATTTGCATGTGCCTGCACTTGAACTACTGGTTGAGCACTTTCTCCACTGCATAAAACCACCAAGAGATTTGTAACAAGCTGCTCTTGCGATGGCGTTGATAACTTAATGCCATCTTCATCCAATTGTGTACAGGCATCTTTGACCAAGGCCACAGCACCATCAACAATAGTTTTTCTAGCTTCTATAAAGGCTTGAGCTTGTTGACGCATCAACATAGCCTGAGCTATTTCTGGCGCATAAGCCAAATCATTAAATTTTACTGACTCAACGATAATACCTGATAAGTTAATAGCCTCTTGTAACTCTGAAACTAACTCTCCTGATATTACCTCGCTTTCATTCTTCAGACATAGTTCATTTCCACTATGATGGTCGTATGGATATTTTGAGCAGACTCTCTTAATAATAGCGCCGGCTTGGTCCTCAATAAATTTATGAGCGTCAACCACATCTATCGCAGCCTTTCGTGTATCTTCGATTCTATAGACTACGATTGCGCTAATATTAATTGGGTTACCGTTAAAATCGACGACCGTACTGGAAGATATTTCCAATGTATTATCTTGAGTTGATATCCACCTTATTTCCCGGCCAACGGGATGCCGCCACCTTATTCCTTCGAGTTTATCTACTCCCATGAACTCGCCAAAGCTTAGTATTACGGCTTCTTCTCTTGGGCGGACAATGTAGAACCCAAACAAAAGAATTGGTGGGAAGAGTAGGCCTGTAATAATTCTTAAAAATAATCCCATACTAGATTTTTTCCTTAAATTAAATTCATTGGCAGCACGCTGAATGCCTAACGGGTGGTGATAACCTGTTAATTTTTAGGGTCTTGGTTTCAAGTCATTAGTGTGGATAGATGTTATATTAAAAAAGCTTATATTGCTAGGTTATATACGTATGTGTTTTAGAAAGGAGGGAGGTCTGGTATCTGACCCTGCTAATCCTTGGTCCGATATTGTTTGAAATGTAACAGTTTTGGAGGGTCAAGTTTTGGAGGGTCAGGTCTTGCTTTTTGCCTTCAAAATTCGGCTAATCCGTGAAAGTTTTGGAGGGTCAGGTCTTGCTTTTTGCCTTCAAAATTCGGCTAATCCGTGAATAATGTAAATTAAAATAATCACCAATCATTTTCATACTATAACCGCCACTCTCATAGGCTTTACATATTGCAACATCTCTAACCCCGTATTTACTCTCGTAATATGCAATCGGTTTTGCTACTTGACGCTTTTGTATTGAGGGCACTTCGTCTAATTTGGCTATCTCAGCTATTTTGCATTGCATCTCATCCACAAATGATGCGTCACCAAGGTAAATCTGATTTTTTAAATCCCCCCAAGGCTTAGGCTGTTTTTTACCTTCAGACACAAATTTTCTATATCGTTCAGTTGCTTCAGCTTTACCACTAGAAAAAGCAGATAAAATCCAGTCTACTGTTAACCATTTCTCTGCCTCAGTAAAACACGCCGTCGACCGATAGCTACTCCATGGCCAATCTTTAGCAGAACGTACCATCTGCGCTCTAACAGGGTTTAAAACAATATAACGTGCCAGCTCAAGTAGATAAGACTCCTTTTGAACCAATATCGCCTTATAGCGTCCTTGAAAAACATGACCTACTCTATTATGTTTACGATTAAATCTTTGTGTATAGACCCCATTAAAGTGGCGCATTCCTTGAGATAAATTACCGTCGGGGGTTTCTATTAAAAGATGATAATGGTTCGACATCAAGCAATAGGCATGAATAACCCAATTAAACCGTTTGCAGACTTCCCCCAACACACCAAGGCAGAGCTCTCTATCTTCATCATTCAGATAGATGTCTTTCTGAGCATTGCCCCTTGAGGTTACATGATACAAAGCGCCTGCAAATTCTATTCTGAGTGGTCTAGTCATAAATACATATTAACACGTAGCTTGGGCAAAAGGCAAGACCTGACCCCCATGACCATACCGCCAGAAATATTGAAATACGAACTTCTACGAGCTTCGGAATGTAGTCTAAAGTTTCTAGAATCCCCATCTAAATAGAATTCCCATTTCTCTGAGTCGGTCAATATATTCTCCAGATACATAACGGGGTGGCGATAACCTGCGTGGCTTCGCCTGAAAAGTTTTAATTTTTTGGGTGAAACACGTCAGGTTGATTGTCTGTTAGTAGGCGCGCAAGCGTCCTAACCGCCGATCCTTGATCGTCACCCCGTTAGGTCGGTTATATTGTTTTCTGCCAAAATAGAGCCTTACCCATTTTTGGATCTAGCTCATAACCACTAAATCCAAATTTTGAGTATGCTGATCTTGCAGGCTGATTCCCTTCAAGCACCTCAAGTGTCATTTTGCAACATCCTTTTTCGATTGCAATTTGCTCTGCTTCGCAAAGTAATTTGTTTAATATACCGCGACCTCGATATTTTAATTTGACTATTGCATCGTGGATATTAAGTAAGGGTTTACAAGAGAATGTTGAGAATCCTTCAATACAAGTAACAAGGCCAACTGGCTCATCATTTAGGTATGCCAAAATCACATGAGCATCATTTTTCTCATTAAGTGCTGAAGCCAAATTTTCTTTTACATGATTAGGCAAGTCTTTTCCACCACCCATTGGATCGAGTGCATACTCACTCATTAAGCTTATTAACGCTTCTGCGTGGGGCTGTGCATTTAGATTTGCTCTTACTATATCAATCATTCTTATTCTTAGCCTATGAAGCTATTGCTGTTTATTTTCCCCAGAGAGCTAACGCCAAGCTCACCAGCAGGCTAAAGAGGCGCGTGTTTTGCGAAAGCAAAACTCGTGACGCTTTAGACTGTCTGAGTGCAGCGACTGGTTATGGCTATTTTTCATATAGTTCGATTTTTCTACCATCAGGATCTATTGCCACTTTTACTTTTACGTTGTTGTGTTCAATTATTTCAACAACTTCAATTTCACTGCCTAGTAACTCCAAGTTTTCAACTTCAAAGCCTAAACGAGTGTTGTCTTTTTCACTTTTCTGAGCCGGATAAAGTTCAAACACGAACCCTTCACGTACTGACGAATAGTGAACTGGCCCATTCTCATGCTTCTCTTCAATAAATCCATGGCCTAGCTGCTCGTAGAACTGGCGCGATTTCTTTATATCTTTGCATCGTATTACAAGCAGTTTAATTTTCATTATTGTCTATTGAGCCATAACGCCATGCTCAGCGGCGCGCTCCTCTGGCGCGTCCGCTGGAGCTAATTGTTAGAACATCATTCCCCAAAGCCAATTAAAATGCCACCGCCTGACATAGTATTATGAGAAAAGGTAGAACCACCAACTGTCATGCTAGATTCATTACCAAATAAATTTAAACCTATAGGGCGGAGGTCTAGCTGTGAGACGACTGCTGAGTTTTCCGAGGATGAGCTAACCACCAAAACCTTACTGCCCTGAATTGTGACAACAATTGCGCCATTCTCTTCAATAACTTCAACAGCAGCATGCTTTGAGACCGATGATTCGATAATAGATACAAACTCTTTTTGTTGTGGGTTAGTCATTGCTTGAAGCCATATTTGTGGTTTCGTGCCTTTTCCAATAACCAGAGGAAGGGTGTCTCCTACGGCAACGATATGACCACCACCTTGCAGGGTGTTGCTACATATTACGAGAGACTCATAAGGTTCGTAATTCTTTGGAAGATTGTTTTTAGTAATCATTATTTTCTCCCTGTACCATTTGTCGCTTTTTAGGAGAATTATCAAAGTGATCTTTAAGCTTTTTCATAATTATTTTTCTATCATTTGGAAGAGCTAAACCAATAAGGTATAAGATTACCGATAAGATAAGACCTATAGCTAGGGCAATCCATTCACCGATGTAAATCGTTATTGTTACGCCCGCCTGCTGAGATAAAAATTTACCTAATACATTTAACCCAAGGCCTACAGTAGTAAGAAGTAGCGAATTTGCCCAATTGAAAGTTATAGGCTTACCATTTTTGATATGCTCATAGTCACGCCCCGTAAGAGGGTAGTCGGCTTGCCACGTTCCGACACTAGAACCAGATAATAAGCCATGCACAACCATTGTTTGGCTTATCTCCTGATTGCTTATATTTTCACTCATATCTTAGTTCCATGTGTGCTCTAACATTTAGTATAAGGCACTTAAGCCTGGTTATAGGGTATTCCCCTTGTTTTTGGTATCATTTGACCTGATATTGCATAGACCTGTTGTTTTGCAAGTTTACATGGTATTACCGCTATAACCTGTTAATTTTAGGCTCTTGGTTTCAAGTCATAATGTGGATAGATGTTATATTAAAAAAGCTTAGATTGCTAGAGGATGTACGTAAGGAGCTTGAGGGGCAGATCTGGTATTTTTTATGGTGGTGAAAGGGGGGCGCTATAAAGGAACAGCTGGGAATTATGTTATAAGAGTGGCTGCTTAAAGATTTAATGCGGTAGAAGTGAGCGATAGGGCTGGAGAGTAGAGCTTATTGTTTATAAGCTCTTGATAAAAAGGGTGGGTTACAGGATTCGAGTGGTTTCGCGAGAACCTTCGAGGGCTTTAATGGCTTCATTGGCGCGCATAAAGAGTGCTTGGCTATCTTCGGAGCTGTCTCTTAATTCGGTTACACCTGCGTGGCTGGTTAAGCAGGTTGTTACGTCATCTTCGAGCTTAATGGTTTGGGCCGCAATGGTTTCTTGTGCCAGTTTGGCAATGCGGAAGGCATCAACAGCTTTAATTTCAGGCAGTACCACCATAAATTGATCGCAACTGAGTCGCCCAACATAGCCGAGGTCGTTAATGATGTTTTTAATGGCGTGTGCGGCTGTCAGTATGGCTTTATCGCCTGCTTCATGACCGTAAGCATCGGTAATACGTTTAAAGCAGTCTAAATTAATTTTAATCAGCGAGAGAGCTTGATTATTTAAACGTGCTTTATTCAACTCTTCATCAACAAGACCTAGAAAGAAGTCTCGGTTGTACAGTTCGGTTAATGGGTCGGTAGAAGAGAGGTGTTCAATTTGCTCTTCCATGTGTTTTCGGCTGCTGATATTAATCGCCAGCCAGATAGCGGCAGGTTGGTTATAAGTGCCATCTTTTACTGGGTATACGCGTGCTTCATACCACTGGCCGCCATGAGGGCCTTCCGTTACGCCGTCTACTTCGTTATTGGCGAGTTGGTACTCAATTTCTTGTAAACAGTTTGATTGAATGGCTCTTTGTACGACCTTTAAAAAGCGGTTGGCCATGCCTTCTGGCAAAACATCATGATATTTTTTTCCAATAAGGCTGGAGCCATCGGCGTATAAGCTACGCTCTTGGCCGCCAATTATATCAAGATAAGTTCCATCTTGACCCATAATGAAGATAGGGTCAGGCATGGCATTAGCAATGGCTTCTAAGTGCGATAAACTCGTATTTGATTCGGTCATCTTTAGTCCTTTGAAATAGGCTTGTACTTGATTCGATGAGGTTGTGCGGCATCAGCCCCTTTACGACGTTTTAAGTCGGCTTCATAATCGGAGAAATTTCCTTCAAACCATTCGACATGAGAGTCTCCTTCAAAAGCAAGCATGTGCGTGGCGATACGATCCAAGAACCAACGGTCATGGGAGATGACCACGGCGCAGCCAGCAAACTCTAGCAAGGCTTCTTCAAGTGCGCGTAAGGTTTCAACATCCAAGTCATTGGTTGGCTCATCCAGTAGTAATAAATTTCCACCGCTTCTTAATGTTTTGGCTAAATGAACGCGATTTCGCTCACCACCTGAAAGGGTGCCAATTTTCTTCTGTTGATCACTGCCTTTAAAGTTAAAACGACTGCAATAAGCGCGGGAGTTAACTTCTATATTGCCGACCATGAAGTTTTCATCCCCCTCGGAAATTTCTTGCCAAACCGAGTGGTTAGCATTTAAAGCATCGCGACTTTGGTCTACGTAGGAGAGTTGCACGGTTTCACCAAATTCTATGCTACCTGAATCGGGTTGTTCCTGCCCTGTAAGCATTTTAAACAGAGTGGATTTCCCCGCACCATTGGCACCGATAATACCAACAATGCCACCTTGCGGCAGTCTGAAGTCTAAATTGTCAATCAGTAGTCGATCGCCAAATCCTTTTGAGATGCCGTTTACTTCAATGACCTTTTCACCTAAGCGCTCGGCAACAGGGATAAAAATTTCATTGGTTTCATTGCGTTTTTGATGTTCGGCGCTGCTGAGTTCATCAAAACGCGCCATACGCGCTTTAGATTTGGCGTGGCGTCCTTTGGCATTGGAACGAACCCATTCGAGTTCGTTTTTGATGGTTTTCATGCGAGCGGCTTCGGACTTGGACTCTTGCTCAAGACGCTTCTCTTTCTGCTCCAGCCAAGAGGAGTAGTTGCCCTCATAAGGAATTCCTTCACCGCGGTCTAACTCTAAAATCCATTGAGCGGCATTGTCTAAGAAGTAACGGTCATGGGTAATGGCCACAACGGTTCCAGTAAAGTCTAAAAGGAAACGTTCTAACCATGCGATGGATTCGGCATCTAAGTGGTTGGTTGGCTCATCCAAAAGAAGCATGTCGGGTTTTTCAAGTAGCAATTTACACAGCGCCACACGACGTTTTTCTCCCCCTGATAGCTTGCTGACATCGGCATCCCAAGCGGGTAGGCGTAAAGCATCGGCGGCAATGTCTAAGGTGCGCTCGATATTATGACCGTCTTTCGCTTGAATAATGTCTTCAATTTCAGCCTGCTTTTTAGCAAGGGCATCAAAGTCGGCATCGGGTTCCGCGTAAGCCGCATAAACGGCATCAAGTTCTGCAAGGGCATTCGTCACTTCTGAAACGGCTTCTTCAATATTGCCGCGAACATCTTTGCTTTCATCGAGCTGTGGTTCTTGAGGTAGGTAACCAATTTTAATACCCGGTTGAGGGCGTGCTTCACCAATAATATCGGTATCTAAACCCGCCATGATTTTTAATAGGGTAGATTTACCTGAACCGTTTAAACCTAAGACACCAATTTTGGCACCTGGAAAAAAGGATAATGAGATGTCTTTTAATATATGACGGTTAGGTGGAACCACTTTCCCTACGCGGTTCATGGTGTAAACGAATTGAGCCATGTATCGATTTCCTAAAATTGTGTGCGACTTATAATAATATGCGCCACTTTACCTAAAAACGGATAACAGTTAAAGAGGCAAATGGCCTTGAATACGTTTAGAGGTATAAAATAGGATATTAGATTGGTTATTTTGTAGCAAAACGGGTAAAATCCCATTCTTTAAAAATACCTTATTTTGAGACGGAGAGCCTGAAACATGTTCACAAAATCTATGACTATTGCTGGTTATGATGATCTGATTGCTGACGCGATTAAAAATGAAGAAAAGCGTCAAGAATCGCATATTGAATTGATTGCATCAGAAAACTATACCAGCCCACGTGTAATGGAAGCGCAAGGCTCTTATTTTACCAATAAGTATGCGGAAGGATATCCAGGAAAACGTTATTACGGTGGTTGTGAGTTTGCAGACGTAGTTGAGCAAGCGGCGATTGATCGCGCTAAAGAGTTATTTGGTGCAGATTACGCTAATGTTCAGCCACATTCAGGTTCTCAAGCCAATGCTGCGGTGTACATGGCTCTAGTTCAGCCAGGCGATACGGTTTTAGGAATGAGTCTAGCGCATGGTGGACACCTAACGCATGGTTCTCACGTGAGCTTCTCAGGTAAAATTTATAACGCCGTTCAATACGGTATTGATCCTGTTTCAGGTCAAATTGATTATGATGAAGTGCAAGCTTTAGCCAATGAACATAAGCCTAAAATGATTATTGCAGGTTTCTCAGCTTACTCTCAAGTGATTGATTGGTCTCGTTTCCGTGAAATTGCGGACTCTGTTGGTGCTTACCTGTTTGTTGATATGGCGCACGTTGCAGGTCTTATCGCGGGTGGTGAATACCCTAATCCAGTGCCTTTTGCTGATGTGGTTACAACAACGACACATAAAACGCTACGTGGGCCTCGTGGTGGTTTAATTTTGGCTAGATCAAACCCTGAAATTGAGAAGAAATTAAACTCAGCTATTTTCCCAGGTGGACAAGGTGGGCCTTTGGTTCACGTGATGGCTGCCAAAGCCGTTGCCTTTAAAGAGTGTTTAGAGCCAGAATGGAAAGGTTATTGTCAAGATGTAGTGAAGAATGCTAAAGCGATGGCTGAAGTCTTTATTGCACGTGGTTGTGATGTGGTTTCAGGTGGAACTGAAAACCATCTATTCTTAGTGAGCCTAATCGAAAAAGGCTTAACAGGTAAGTTAGTTGATGCCGCTTTAGATGCGGCTCATATCACGATTAACAAAAACTCGGTTCCAAATGATCCAATGTCTCCGTTTGTGACCAGTGGTATTCGTGTAGGGACAGCTGCCGCTACGACTCGTGGATTTACGGTTGAAGACTGCACTAATCTAGCCACTTGGATGTGTGATGTGATTGATGCGTGTGACCAAACAAACGAAACATGGGATGCTTCTGTTGTGGCTGATGTTTGTGCTAAAGTGACTCAGCTTTGTGCCGAAAAGCCAGTTTATAAGTAAAATCTAAAAAACGAAATCGAGAGGGGTAATTCCCTGTAACAGAATTTCGTTTTATTTTTGCATTCTAAAAAACCACCGGTATAGGTGGTTTTTTAGTATTTAGAATTCGACCTTTTTGACTTAATAAATAAGTCAATAAAGTCTTCGTTAGTAAGTGAAGAGGAGCAACGATGCACTGTCCATTTTGTAATGCACCAGACACAAAAGTAGTCGATTCGCGTTTAGCCACCGAAGGGGTGCAAGTAAGGCGTCGTAGAGAATGTGTTAAGTGTGGAGAGCGCTACACAACCTATGAGTCCGCTGAACTTTCACTGCCTAGAGTGGTTAAGAGTGATGGTAATCGTGAGCGATTTGATGAGCAAAAAATACGCCGTGGCTTGATTAAAGCTCTAGAGAAACGCCCTGTTGAAAGTGAGGTGATTGATAACGTGGCGAGTCAAATTACCAGACGTTTAATGACCGAAGGGGTGCGTGAAATACCTTCTCACCAGTTGGGCGAGTGGGTGATGGAAGCGTTGCAAGAATTAGATCAGGTGGCTTATGTTCGTTTCGCTTCTGTATATCGTTCTTTTCAAGATGTAAACGCGTTTCGTGAAGAGATTGAAAAGTTGGTGAAAGCCACTTCGGCGAAAACGTAATTGATGACGGAACTAGATTTTGCCCCTTCTGATCAGGCTTATATGCAGCAGGCATTAACCCTAGCGGCAAAAGGTCAGTATTCGACAAAACCTAACCCTGCGGTTGGCTGTGTGTTGGTGAAAGAAGGGCGGGTGATTGGCGAGGGCTGGCACCAAAAAGCAGGTTTGCCACATGCTGAGCGAGAGGCCTTAATGCAAGCAGGCAGTTTAGCTAAGGGCGCGACGGCTTATGTGACTTTAGAGCCTTGTTCTCATTTTGGTCGTACACCGCCTTGTGCTGATGGTTTGATTGAAGCAGGTGTGAAAATGGTGTGGATCGCTATGCTGGATCCGAATCCGTTAGTGTCTGGACAAGGAGTTCAAAAACTTCAACAAGCTGGTATTAAGGTTAAAGTCGGTCTGTTAGAACAAGAGGCACGTGCGCTCAATGTTGGTTTTATTCACAGAATGGAGGTCAACTTACCTTACGTGATATTAAAAATGGCCAGCAGTCTGGACGGGCGCACCGCTATGGCTAACGGCGAAAGTAAGTGGATTACCGGTGAGCTTTCACGTCAAGAAGTGCATAAATTGCGAGCCTCTTGCGGAGCGATTGTTACGGGCATTGGTACGGTATTAGCCGATGACCCTAGTTTAACGGTGAGATTGCCTGATGCGACCTTAGCGGAAATGAATTTAACCAGCGAAAGCACTCAGCCGTTACGGGTGATATTAGATCCTAATTTAAAGACGCCGTTGGACGCTAGGATGTTGAGTCTGACGGGGCGAACCATTCTAGTCACTTCAAATGAAGCTTTTGACAGTCAGTCTGATAAAGTTAAGGCTTTGTCTGCTCAAAAGGCAGAGGTACTAGTGGTACCTTGTCAAGAAGATCGCTTAGATATTAAATCTGTTTTGCAGTATTTGGCAAAAGAAGAGCAAATCAATCATGTGATGGTTGAGTCAGGTGCGGTGGTGGCCGGCGCTTTTATGCAATCAGGCTTGGTGAATGAATTGCATAGTTTTATTGCTCCGAGCCTTTTGGGTGATCAAGCAAAACCGATGCTTGTTTTACCAAACCTACAAAATATGGCGGATAAAATTCAATTGAACATTCATGCTGTGGATCAGTTTGGTGAGGATGTTCGGCTGATTCTTAAACCAAAAGTGGTGAAAAAATAATGTTTACAGGGATTATCGAATCAACAGGTTCAATTACAAAGATTGAGCCGCAGAATGGTGACTGGAAAGTGACGATTCAAACGGGCAAGCTGGATATGTCTGATGTGCAAATGGGTGACAGTATCGCCGCTAATGGAGTTTGTTTAACGGCCATTTCTTTCGCGGATGACCACTATGTTGCGGATGTTTCTGCTGAAACCTTAAAGGTGACTACGGCAGGAGAGTGGAGAGTAGGTACGCCAGTAAATCTTGAAAAAGCATTACGTTTGCAAGATCGACTGGGTGGGCACCTTGTCAGTGGGCATGTGGACGGTGTGGGAGTGGTTAAATCTATTTCTCAAGAAGGTCGTTCATGGCGTTATGAAATTGAAGCGCCTATCTCCATAGCAAAGTACATCGCACATAAAGGTTCTATTTGCATTAATGGAATCAGTTTAACGGTTAATCAGGTGAATGAATGTGTCTTTGATATTAATATCGTGCCACATACTCGTCAGGAAACCACAATTAAAGAGTTTGAAATAGGGACTAAGGTTAATCTGGAAGTGGATTTGTTAGCGCGTTATTTAGAAAGAATGATGACCGCACCGCAAGCCGAAAACAGTTCTAAAATTACCCCTGAATTTTTAGCCGAAAATGGATTTAAATAAAATGCAGTTAAATACAATTGAAGAACTGATTGAAGATTATAAGCAAGGCAAAATGGTTATCCTGATGGATGACGAAGATCGTGAAAATGAAGGTGACTTGCTTATTCCATCGTCATTGGTGACGGCTGAAGACATTAATTTTATGGCACGTTATGGGCGAGGACTCATCTGTTTGACCTTAAGTAGAGAGCGCTGTAATCAATTGCACCTTCCGTTAATGGTTAAGGATAACTCTGATCCACATGGCACGCCTTTTACGGTTTCGATTGAAGCCGCTGAAGGGGTGACAACTGGAATCTCAGCGGCGGATAGAGCGGTCACCGTGCGAGCAGCTGTGGCAGAAAACGCAGGGCCTGCGGATATTGTGACACCGGGGCATATTTTCCCGTTAATGGCACAGCCAGGTGGAGTTTTAACACGGGCAGGTCATACGGAAGCAGGTTGTGATTTAGCACGTTTAGCGGGGTTAGAAGCCTCTTCCGTTATTGTTGAAATTATGAATGAAGACGGCTCTATGGCGCGCCGTGATGACCTTGAAAGCTATGCTCAAGAGCATGGTTTAAAAATGGGTACCATTGCCGATCTGATTGAGTATCGTTTACAAAACGAAAAAACCATTGAAAGAGTCTCGGAGTGCAAGTTACCGACTGAGTTTGGTGAGTTTAAATTGATCGGTTATCAGGATGTATTAGAGCAAAAAGCGCATTTTGCACTGGTTTATGGTCAGCTAAAAACCGATGAGCCAACGGCCGTTCGTGTTCATATGCTGGATACGCTATGTGATGCCTTTGCCTCAAGTCGTTCTGAATGCGGTTGGTCTTTACGTTCTGCTATGAAACAGATTGTTGAAGAAGGCGTTGGCGTGATCGTTGTGTTACGTAAGCATGAAGAGGCTTCTGAGTTATTGGATAAAATTCAATCTTTTCATATGAAAGATTTGGGTATTCAAGCGCCCGAGACCTGTTATGAAGATGATATTAAAACTTTTGGTTTAGGGGCGCAAATCCTATCTGATTTAGGGTTAAAGCAGTTAAAAGTGATTGGATCAGCGATGAAAATGAATGGTTTAAGTGGTTTTGGCTTAGAGATTTCAGAAGTGATTGCTAAAAAAGATTAATCCTGTAATAGGAGAGGGCGTTAATCGTTAATCAGCCCTCCGTTATCATTCAAAATATGGCACAATAGCGACATTAAAATTTAAATATTAACCAGATTGGAAGAGATGATTACATGAATACAATTGAAGGAAACTTAACCGCTCAAGGAATGAAGATTGGTTTGGTCGTAGGGCGTTTCAATAGCTTTATTGTGGATCATTTAGTAAGTGGTGCGGTTGATACAATTGTTCGTCACGGTGGTGATGAAAATAGTATTGATAAGGTGATGGTGCCTGGTGGATTTGAAATTCCTCTAGCGGTTCAAAAAATGGCTCAATCGGGTAAATACGATGCCATTGTGGCATTGGGTGCTGTTATTCGAGGGGGTACGCCACACTTTGATTATGTTGCAGGTGAGTGTGTGAAAGGCCTTGGGCAAGTTCAATTAAATACGGGTGTTCCAGTGTCTTTTGGCGTATTGACTGTGGACAGTATTGAGCAAGCCATTGAACGAGCGGGCACAAAAGCAGGAAACAAGGGTGAAGAGTGTACTCTAGCCGCAATTGAAATGGTTAATGTAATGAAGCAATTATAATGAAAACGATCGCTGATATTAAACCTGGCCAAGGTGAAGAAGTAGTTGAGGTTGAAAAAACGGTTGCGCCTAGAACGCAATCGCGTCGTGTGGCTTTGCAGGCGCTCTATGTTTGGGATATGACGAATGAAGAGCCTACTGTTATTATCAAAAATTTTAACGAGGATGGTTTGTTAACCGAGTTAGATTTTGATTTATTCAAGGAGCTTTTAACAAAGGTTTCGGATCAAGCGGTCAGTTTAGATGAGTTGTATGCGGGTTACTTAGATCGTTCGGTAAGTATGATTGATCCTATTGAGCGTGCCATTATGCGTATAGGCGTTTACGAATTACAAGCGAAGCCTGAAATTCCTTATAAAGTGATTATTAATGAGTGTGTTGAATTGGCTAAACGATTTGGCGCAGAAGAGGGTCATAAATTTATTAATGGTATTCTGGATAAGGCGTCTAAACAGCTACGAGAGCTTGAGCGTCAAGCGAAATAATATTTGTTAAATGCAAAAATTAGTAAGTCTATTTAATAAAAAGCCCTGTAGAGTTTATGCGGGGCTTTTTTTATGGTCGGTTTTTATGGGTGCAGCAATAACTGCGCTAAAAAGGTAAGTGAAGAATGGCTTTAGAGTTTGATTTAATAGACAGTTTTTTTACCCCTCTATCGCAAGGATTATCTGAGTCAGAAGTGGGCATTGGCGATGATGGTGCTGTGTTGAATATGCCCGAAAACCACCAGTTGGTGGTGGTAACGGATACATTGGTCTCTGGCGTGCATTTTCCTGAGAAAACGTCTGCCTATGACATTGCTTGGAAAGCATTAGCGGTTAACTTAAGTGATTTGGCGGCGATGGGGGCTGAACCTTGTGGTTTCTCTTTGGCGCTCACACTGCCTGAAAATGATCCTGTTTGGCTAGAAGCGTTTTCAGCCGGGCTGCGCAATTTATCAGAGCGGTTTAAAATTCCGTTGATTGGTGGTGATACCACTAAAGGTCCTTTAACGATTACCGTGACAGCGCAAGGATGGGTGCCTAACCAACAGGCTGTGCTACGATCAGGTGCAAAAGAGGGGGATTTGGTTTGTGTGACTGGTATCTTAGGTGAGGGTGCTCTGGGCTTAAAAGTGGCGCTTGGTTTACGGGATGAATCTTTTGCGAATATTGAATTCTCTACGGCTGAAAAGGATCAAGCCCTAAAAGCCTTAAACAGGCCTAATTCGCAATTGGCTATAGCCCCAAATTTACGCGGATTGGCTAACAGTGCGATTGATATTTCAGATGGCTTGCTTGCGGATTTAAATCATATGCTAAAACAGTCAACTGTTCGGTCTTATGCTTCGAAAAATAGGGAGTTAGGAGCGGAGATTGAGTTAACACAATTACCTTTATCTTCGGCTGTTAAGCGATATGTTGATTGTACGGGAGATTGGTCGTTGCCTCTATCAGGAGGAGATGACTATCAATTATGTATGACGCTTGATGAGGAGGCCTACTCTAAGCTTAAGGTGCTGTTAAAAGAAAAAGACGTTGCATTAACGATTGTGGGGCGAATTGTAGGTCAGAAGGGCATTAGGTGTTTAAATCGAGGTGTGTTGCTAGCGGATGATCGCACGCAAAAATCTGGCTATAGCCATTTCTAATATTGAATTCAGTATTGGGGTTATCTTTTAAGAGGGGTAGGGTGTCTTGATATGAGTGGCAATATAAGATGAATCAAGAAGATGACATCTTATATTGTTTTGAAAGGCGTTGAGACTAGCCTTTATTGACTTCTCGACGCGTTTCTACGGCTTTAGAAAGGGTTTCTAAAACGGTTAGGCTGTTATCCCAGTTAATGCAAGCATCGGTAATGCTTTGACCGTAAGTGAGTTGTTTTCCCGGCTCAATGTCTTGGCGACCTTCTTCTAGGTGGCTTTCAATCATGACGCCCATAATGTGGGGTGTACCTGTCGATAATTGTTCGGCAATAGAGTCCGCGACAATCATCTGTCTTTCGTATTGTTTGCTGCTATTAGCATGGCTGCAATCAATCATTAGTTTGTCTTCAACACCTGCGGATTGTAATTGGGCTACGGCTTCTTTAACAAACTTTTCTTCGTAGTTTGGGCTGTCGTTTCCGCCACGTAAAATGACGTGGCAGTCATCGTTACCAGTGGTTTCAAAAATAGCAGAGTGGCCATCTTTTGTCATAGACATAAAAATATGTGGATTATTGGCAGCACGAATGGCATCAACGGCCACTTTAAAACCACCGTCCGTTCCATTTTTGAATCCTACTGGGCATGAAAGACCTGAGGCTAATTCACGATGGCCTTGGCTTTCAGTCGTTCTTGCGCCAATCGCTCCCCATGCAATAAGGTCTGCAAGATATTGCGGAGAGATTAGATCTAAAAACTCAGAGCCAGCAGGAACACCCATATTATTGATGTCTGATAGCAAAGAGCGCGCTAAACCAAGGCCTTTATTAATATGAAAAGACTCGTTTAAGTCAGGATCGTTAATTAAGCCTTTCCAGCCAACAGTGGTTCGAGGTTTTTCAAAATAAACACGCATTACAATTAATAGGTTGTCTTTGTGCTTTTCAATTTGACCTTTCAGGCGGCTGGCATAGTCGCGAGCCGCAGCGGGATCATGAATGGAGCAGGGACCAATAACAACTAATAGTCGGTCATCACGACCCGCTAAAATATTATGAATTTGCTGACGAGTATCGTAAACGGTTTGAGCAGCGGTCTCTGTTAAAGGGTATTGTTCATGTAGCGCTCTTGGAGAGAGAACTTCCGTTATGTTTTTGATTCGTAAATCATCAGTTTTATACTGCGTCATAATTAACCTATTTTCATGTAGTTTGGTTAAAGCTTTTAATTGTTTAGCGTGTTACATTTTGATCCAAAATGTGTGTCAGAGCAAAAGGGGATTTTTCAGCTAAATATTCACTTTTTACAGGACGCAATATTATGCCATTTTATGAAAATAAATACTGGAAGAATTCCGTTTTTATATCGGATGATTCAGCATTTAATTTCCAATTAAATCATTTTTCGGCTAAGTTTTTTATCGCGAAGGTGGTCATGGACCAAAGGGACTCGGACTTTTAATGGCGTTGACTTAGTTATTTATCTAAAAAACACATAAGTTATGCTAAAATATTTGGGTTTTGAAATTCTCTATGGGCTGATAATTAAGTGCACTGTAAATATATTATTGAAGGCGTGACCGAAGACGGTCGTAAGTTTAGACCAAGTGATTGGATTGATCGAATTTCATCGATGGGAGCAACTTATAATAACCAACGTCTAGTTTATTCGGATTTACTTCATCCTGAATTGTATAACGGGCAGAAGTGTTTGATTATTGATACGGAAATGGAAATTAAAGACCCTTGTATGTTTCGATATGTGATGAACTTTGTTAACAGCAATGGTCTTAAAGTCAGTCAAGTTTGTGATGTGGTCGAAGGGAAATTAGGCTCTTAGTTTTTTAATCGTTTTTTACACACGTCAGTAAAAAGGCGCTTATATCATTTGGTATAAGCGCCTTTTTTGTATCCGATATTTTGTTGAATGGTGTTGCTACTGAAACAGGCTTGATCCGAAAAACAGGGTAGCCCAGCCGCCTAGGGCTAGAAAAGGACCAAACGCTAACGGTGTTTCCATACTGCGCAGTTTAAGAAGGATTCCTGCGATGCCGACAAGAATGCTAACGAGTGCGGCAATGAGGATGATTTGTGGCAGCGCAGCAAAACCAAACCAAGCGCCAAGCGCGGCCAGTAGTTTAAAGTCGCCATAGCCCATCCCCTCTTTACCGGTTAATAATTTAAAGGCATGAAAAACGGTCCATAGCAGTAAGTAGCCAATGGCTGCGCCCCAGATGGCTTCTAGAGGGGTGGTAAATACGGATTGCGTGTTGATGAGTAGCCCAAGCCACAAAAGAGGAAGGCTTAGGTTGTCTAAAATAAGGTGGTGTTCAAAGTCAATCACGCAAATGGTAATTAAGATTAAGGTAAAGGCTAGGGCGGCATGACCTGTGGGGGTTAAGCCAAACCACCAAATGACTAGGCTGGTTCCAATGGCGGTGCTCAGTTCAATAATGGGGTAGCGAGGCGAAATTTTAACCTGGCAGTGGTGGCATTTTCCTCGGCTGGCTAGCCAGCTAAAAAGTGGAATCAAGCGGTACCAAGGCAGTTCGCTATCGCACTGCGGGCATTTTGAGCCGCCCATACTAATGAGTTTTAATTGTTCAGAGCCTTCTTGTTCCATGATGCGAGGCAGGCGCCAGGTGAGCATGGAGATGAAGCTACCCAAAATTAAGCCAATAAAGGTACTGAAGATCAGAAGTTGGGTGAGGGTAAAGGATGTCATTTAAAGCCTGCTTATTTCTATATTTAAATTGTTAGAACGATTTTAGCAGGCCTGAGAGGCTATGAAAGGTGTATTTGGCAATGAAATTGCCAGGCTTGAACGTTTTGAGTTTTAGAGAGTACGATCTATAGCGTTTAGGTGGGGCTTTTATTATTCTGAGTAAGTCACGCAGTTACGATCATTTTCCCAAACGGTGATGCTGTGCATTTTAACTTCATTGGTGTTAATGCGAGATTGAATCTCTTGAAACAGGTAGACCGCAATATTTTCAGCGGTTGGGTTCGTGGTTTCAAAGTGCGGGTGATCGTTTAAATAAGTGTGATCCAGTTCTTTAATCACTTCTTTGGTGTGGCGCTTGATTTCTTTAAAGTCAATGACCATGCCGACATCATTGAGTTTTGATCCTGCGACTTGTACTTCAATTTTCCAGTTATGGCCATGCAGTTTTGCGCAATCCCCAGGGTAGCCTCGTAGGCTGTGAGCGGACGCGAAATCCAGTAAGGTTTTTAAGATAAATGTTTGTGCCATAACGTTTGTTTCTGTATCAGCTAAAAAAAGAAGAGCATTATAACGAAAAGGCTAGTTTATTGAAAGCTAAGCTTTTTATGTGTTTTTGCCCTGACAAAATCCCCCTTTTTATTAAAGGACTTATTCAGAACTTCTTCAATGTTCTCTTTGAGCAATGTAAAGGGTTAAGGATTCCAAAAAGGGGCTGTTAATTTGCATGGTTGATAAGCACTCGTTTGCTTCGATAATCAATTGATCTCGGTATTTTTTGGATTCGTTTAGGCCAAGTAACTTGGGATAGGTTGATTTGTTAGCCTCTAAATCACTGCCTTGAGGTTTGCCAAGTGTTTCAGTGTCTCCCTCAATATCGAGAATGTCATCTTGTACTTGAAACGCTAAACCGATGGCTTGGCCAAACTTTGTCAAAGTGGGTTTGAGTGTTGGGTATAAGGTACTTTGGCAGGCTCCCATGTGTAAAGCGGTATTAATAAGTGCGCCTGTTTTCATGAGGTGCATGGTTTTTAGTTGCGCAAGCTCTAACTGTAAATTTTCTGACTGAATATCGATCATTTGGCCGCCAATCATGCCTTCAATTCCGCTGGATTGACTGAGATGCTGGATGAGTTTTATTTTATTTGCATCGCTTAAGGAATTATCCTCACTCAGCAGTTGAAAGGCCAGGGTTTGTTGGGCGTCGCCCACTAAGATCGCTGTCGCTTCATTGTATTGAATATGGCATGTTGGTTGGCCTCTGCGTAGATCATCGTCATCCATTGCAGGTAAGTCATCGTGCACTAAAGAGTAGCTGTGAATGAGTTCAATGGCGCAGGCGGCACTATCGAGTTGTGTCAGTGGAATGTCAAGCGCGTCTCCCATTGCATAAACCAGTGCAGGTCGAAGCCTCTTACCGTTATTTAGAGTGGCATATTGAATGGCTTCAATCAGTTGTGCTGGAATGGCGGGTTGTTTAACGGGTAATTGATTTAAAAACTGTTCTAGGTGCTGGTTTACACGTTGTTGGTAACTTTTTAATTGGTTTTGCAAAGGGGCTCCCAGATTTTGGTTGTCAGCTTCGATTGTGCGTTTCGATTTTCCATAAAAAAAGGCCGTCAATTTGACGGCCTTTTTTAGACACTTTTGATTGAATGGCGTTATTTTAGCTGTTTAATAGCATTAAATAAATACGCATTCAATAACGGGCTGTATTATAGCTCGTCAGAGTGCTTGCTTAGGTAATCTGCAACACCTTCAGGTGTATCAGACATACCTTCGTCACCTTTGTTCCAACCTGCAGGACAAACTTCACCTACTTCTTCGTGGAATTGAAGTGCTTCGACCATGCGAACCATCTCATCAACGTTACGTCCTAGTGGTAGGTCGTTAACAACTTGGTGACGAACAACGCCGTCTAAATCAATTAAGAATGCACCACGAAGAGCGATATTAGCAGGGTGAACAATACCGTAAGCTTCCATGATTGAACCGCCAAGATCCGCAACTAGAGGGAACTTAACTGGCCCTAGGCCGCCTTCGTTTACAGGCGTGTTGCGCCAAGCATTGTGTGTGAATTGAGAATCTACAGAAATACCGATAACCTCAGTATTTAAAGATTTAAATTTCTCAACACGGTGATCGAATGCCAAAATTTCAGAAGGGCATACGAACGTGAAATCTAGTGGGTAGAAGAAAACAACAGCGTATTTACCTGCAATGTGGCTTTTTAAGTTGAAATCATCAACAATTGAACCATCCGCTAGTACGGCAGCAGAAGTAAAGTCTGGAGCTTGTTTAGTGACAAGAACTGACATGCTAAATTCCTTATATTTAAAATTAAATGAAGTTATCAAAACAGCAATAGTATAGTCAATTACTGGGATATTATCTACTCATTCAGTGCTTAAGATGTTGTGTAAAATTAAAGTAAACTATGTCTACGGTCGTTACACTTATTATGGTACGTTCTTTTTACAATGGGCGTACTTGGAAAGAGTTAAATGTCATTGCTTTTAAATTGTACGTGAGGTGCTTATGTTTATTGTTTATAGTCCAGAAGGCAAAAGCTTTATTGGCGCTTCAAAAGCGGTACCTCCTCTTAAGGTTGATCCTTTAAAGCGCACAGATCCTGTGGAGGATGATGTGTTGGATGGCTTTAATATGGGGGTCGAGCTCGATTTAAAAAGCCCAAAAGGCAGTGCGGCCATTCATGCTTATGAGACTACCCAAAAAGATAAGGCGCGTCGGGTTGTAGTAAGGGTGGCTGAGATTATGAGCACTCCTGTCAAAGTTATCTCAAGTGAAAATACGCTTGAAGAAGCTTGGTTTCTAATGCAAGAAAACCATATTCAACATTTACCCGTTGTTGCATCAGGTAGCTTAATTGGTATTTGCTCTCAACGTGATTTGTTAAGTCGCATGATAGTCAGTAAGGATGGCTTAGTAGAGGGGATTAAGAGGGAAACGGTTGCAGATATTATGCAGCTTCATGTTATAACCACAACGGAAAATACTGATATTCGCCATGTTGCCACGGTTTTAACTGAGTATGAGATTGGCGCGTTAGTGATTATGGATTCATCTCAAAAACCGATCGGTGTGGTTACGAGAGGGGATATGATTGAACGTCTTGCTAATGAGCCACCCGTGGAACTTTATATTTAGCATTTTGGTGCGGCGTTGTTCAATTATCTTGTCGGTAGACAGTCCAATTTTCAAATGCGATTTTTCTTTACTTTACTTATCAAAAGAATATTCAATTCCTTTATAATAACCCGTTTGTTTTATCTTTATCTGGAGCGGGATTTCTAGCGTGTCGTATTTTAAACGGTATTTAATTGCAGGTTTGCTGGTTTGGTTGCCATTGGGCGTCACCATTGTTGTGATTAAATTCCTGGTGGATTTGTTTGACCGAAGCTTATTACTTTTGCCGCATCAGTATCGTCCAGAAGTATTAATTGGGGTCGATATTCCAGGTTTTGGTGTGCTATTGTCGCTTACCCTTATTTTATTGACAGGCGTGATTGTGGCTAACTTTTTAGGTAGCCGAATTGTCAGTATTTGGGAGTCTTTTTTATCTCGTATCCCGTTGGTTCGTACGATCTATAATGCGGCAAAACAAATTTCTCAGGCGGTTTTTGGTTCAGGCGATCAGACCTTTCAAAAGGTCTATTTGATTCAGTATCCGCGAGCGGGTTTGTGGACCTTAGCGTTTCAAACCAGCAAATTACAAGGCGAAGCGCAAGGTAAAACAGGCATGGTGGAGGTGGTGAATTTGTTTGTACCGACCACGCCAAACCCAACCTCCGGTTTCTTTATTATGGCCTCAAGGCGCGAAATTGTGGAGCTGGATATGAAGGTCGACGATGCTTTGAAAATGGTTATTTCAGGTGGCGTTATTGTGCCTGATATCAAGGATTTGCCAGTTGTTGCGGAGAATCAAGAAGTGTCAGAAAAGCGCACTGAAAAAAAATTAAACCGTCGTTGAACAAGATTTCGGAGTGCCTTTGTTTTAATAAAGCGGTCTCAGTAAGTGAAAAAAATAAGTAAAAACCTCTGAGTTAAATCTCTAGGGTAAAAAATTAATTTTAATTAAAGAACTATTATCATCTTGATTAACATCGTTGTTTAAGTTGAATGTAGTACTGAAAAAGAACTAAAACTTTAGTAAAAGGGTTAAAAGAGTATGCGCACGCAGTATTGTGGACAAGTCACAGAAACATTTATTGACCAAACCGTTACCGTTGCTGGTTGGGTACATCGCCGACGTGACCATGGTGGCGTTATCTTTATCGATTTACGAGATAGAGAAGGGCTTGTTCAAATTGTTGTAAATCCTGATACAGCCGAAATTTTTGCCAAAGCGGAACGTTTACGTGCTGAGTGTGTTTTGCAGATCACAGGTAAGGTTATTCCTCGTACAGAGGGCACAATCAATCCAAATATGGCCACGGGTAAAATAGAGATCGTTGCCACAGATATTGAAGTGTTAAGCATGGCGGAGCCGATTCCTTTTCAGTTGGATGAAAAGAATGTGAGTGAAGAGGTTCGTCTTAAATATCGTTATTTAGATCTGCGTCGTGAAGAGATGCAAAATACGATGATGTTGCGTTATAAAGTCACTCGTGCGATGCGTCGTTATTTAGATGATCAAAACTTTATGGATATTGAAACGCCCATGCTGACGAAATCAACGCCTGAAGGCGCGCGTGATTATCTTGTACCAAGTCGTACACATCTGAATAAGTCATTTGCTTTGCCGCAGTCTCCGCAGTTGTTTAAGCAGTTATTAATGATGTCCGGTTTTGATCGTTATTATCAAATTACGCGTTGTTTCCGTGATGAAGATTTACGAGCAGATCGTCAGCCAGAATTTACTCAGTTAGATATTGAAACTTCTTTTATGGAAGAAGATGCGGTGATGAATTTAATGGAAGGGCTGACTAAAACGCTTTTTAAAGAAGCGATCGATGTTGACTTCGATTACGACTTCCCACGCATGCCTTATTCTGAAGCGATTGAGAAATATGGTATTGACCGTCCAGACCTGCGTATTGATATGCAATTAGTCGATGTGGCCGATTTATTACAAAATATCGAATTTAAAGTGTTTGCCGCACCTGCAAAAGACCCTAAAGGTCGCGTTGCCGCGTTACGCGTACCAGGAGCGGGCTCCATGTCTCGTAAAGAGATTGATGCCTATACTAAGTTTGTCGGAATCTACGGCGCTAAGGGTCTAGCTTATATTAAGGTGAATGATCTAGCAGCAGGGATCGATGGCTTACAGTCACCGATCGTTAAGTTCTTCCCTGATCAAGTGATGGAAATTATGGAGCGTGTTGGCGCACAAGATGGCGATATCGTTTTCTTTGGTGCGGATAATGCGAAGATCGTCAACGAAGCTTTAGGTGCTTTACGAGTTAAAATCGGTGAAGACTTAAATATGCTGAACGGAGAGTGGAAACCTGTTTGGGTGGTTGACTTCCCAATGTTTGAAGCCGATGAGAAAACGGCGAGAATGACGGCGATTCACCATCCGTTTACCCAGCCAAAAGCGACAACAGAAGAAATTCTAAATCATGATGAACCTGAGCAAATGCTTTCAAAAGCTTACGATTTAGTCATTAATGGTCTGGAAGTGGGTGGTGGTTCAGTTCGTATTCACAATACCGAAATGCAAGCGGCGGTGTTTAAAATGCTGGGTATTTCAGATGAAGAAGCACAAGAAAAGTTTGGCTTCCTTTTAGATGCGCTTAAATATGGTTGTCCTCCGCATGCAGGTATGGCCTTTGGTTTAGATCGTTTGATTATGATCTTTGGCAAAATCGATTCCATTCGTGACGTTATTGCTTTTCCTAAAACGCAATCAGCGGCTTGTTTATTAACCGCAGCACCTGGGTTGGTTGATAACACGCAATTAGATGATTTAGGCCTTAGATATAAAAAGCCAGTGTTAGAAACCTCGAATTAATTAGTGAAGAGTCACCCCGATAATGAACCAGAAATCGATTGAAATTCCTACTCAGTTAGAGTCTCGTATTCAGCAGTTAGCGGTTGATGCCCCGAGCCAACCTTGGCTTAATGATGTTGAAAAGGGCGCTTTAAAAACGGAAATTAAGGCGTTATTAAAAAAGCATAATGCTCAAATTGTTGCGCATTATTATGTTGATGAAGAGCTTCAATCTTTGGCTGAAGAAACAGGTGGTATTGTCGCCGACTCACTAGAAATGGCTAATTTTGGTGCACAATCTTCAGCCGATATTTTAGTGGTGTGTGGCGTGCGTTTTATGGGCGAAACCGCTAAAATGCTGTCGCCTGAAAAAACCGTATTAATGCCTGATATTGAGGCGACTTGTTCGTTAGACTTAGGGTGTCCAGCCGATGAGTTTGCCGCTTTTTGTGCCGACCATCCAGACTATACGGTGGTGGTTTACGCCAATACCAGTACCGAAGTGAAAGCGATTGCTGATTGGGTCGTGACTTCTGGAAATGCCTTACAAATTGTGACGCATTTAAAAGAACAGGGTAAAAAGATTATTTGGGCACCTGATCGCCATCTGGGTGATTGGATCGAAAAGCAGACGGGCATTGAAATGTTACGTTGGCAAGGGCATTGCATTGTTCATGACGAGTTTAAAACATTTGAACTGGAAGCCATGAAAAAAGAGCACCCTAATGCCAAGGTGTTAGTGCACCCTGAATCGCCTGCAGAAGTGGTCGAGCTGGCCGATGTGGTGGGCTCTACTAAAGTACTGATCAATGCGGTTCAAACCATGCCCGATCAAGAATTTATTGTGGCGACGGATTTTGGTATTTTTTACAAAATGCAACAATTAGCGCCCAATAAAAAACTAATGGTCGCCCCGACCTCTGATAGAGAGGCGGCTTGTAAAAGTTGTGCGCATTGTCCGTGGATGGCGATGAATGGTTTACAAAATCTAGCGACTTGTTTAAAGGAGCAAACGGGCGAAATTCTGGTGGATGAAACGATTCGCCAAAAAGCGTTACGCTCGCTGGAAAGAATGCTGGAGTTTTCTCGTAATGCAGGTCTCGTAAAAAAAGCCTAGTGTTATTTGGCTTTAACGGCATAACGGCGATCTAATGCTTTGTTAATATTGAGATTGAATTGGCAAAATTAAAACGTATTTTAGGTATTGATCCAGGCTCTCGTAAAACCGGTTTTGGGGTGATTGAATCGGGACGTTATAATCCCAATTATGTGGTAAGCGGAGTCATTAGAGTCGAGAAATTTTCAGGCGCTCAGCGTCTCAAAAATATCTTTGAGTCGGTTTGTCAGCTGATCGATCAATATCAGCCTGATGTGATGGCCGTTGAGAAGGTCTTTGTTTATAAAAACCCTAAATCAGCCATTATCTTAGGTCAAGCGCGTGGTGTCATTTTGTGTGCTGCAGCCATCAAAGATGTGCCGATTATGGAATACACGCCCACTCAAATCAAAAGTACGATTGTGGGTAAAGGTCATGCGGGTAAAGACCAAGTGCAATACATGGTGCAGAATCTTTTGAAACTCACCGATACGCCTCAAGAAGATGCCGCCGATGCACTCGCATGTGCACTTTGTCATGATCGCTATATGTCTTTAGGCATTGATCCTGAATTAATTTCAAAGGGCAATAAGTTTTAAAGCTTTAGGTCTCTACCTGAATAGAGCACGAGAAACTAAGGCGAGTTTAATTATTTTATTTGTGAAATTATTACGAAAACGTCTCTTATCCCATGGTGTGTTTAACCCCCACCCACTCAAGGAACAACTCTTTTTATGATTGGTTTTTTACGCGGAAACTTAGTTCAAAAACGCCCTCCTATACTCGTTCTTGAGGTGCAAGGAGTAGGTTACGAAGTGGAAGCGCCTATGTCGACTTTCTATCAACTTGAGCAACAGACAGACAACGTCACCATTCTAACGCACATGCATGTGCGTGAAGATGCGATGCTATTGTTCGGTTTCGCCTCTGAGTCTGAGCGAGTGCTGTTTAAAACCTTAATCAAAGTAAATGGGGTTGGCGCTAAAATGGCATTGGGTATTTTATCCGCTATGTCCGTTAATGAGTTCTGCTCTTATGTTGATGCAGGGGATATTACCGCTTTAACTCGCATTCCTGGAGTGGGTAAAAAAACCGCTGAACGTTTACAGATTGAGATGCGAGATCGACTTAAGGATGTTGTGAATTCTGGCTTACTTTCTTATGAGACTGTAGCAGGTGCGATTGATTCTCAGGGTAATCTAGCCGCTTCTAAACCTGCCTTTGCTAGCACGGCACAGCAATCGGCTTGTGAAGCCTTGGTTTCTTTAGGTTATAAAGCCGCGCAAGCTGAAAAAATGGTGGCCGCCGTTTTTGAACCAGAGCTAACGCTGGAAGAGATCATTAAACGCGCATTACAAGGGGTTAAGCTGTAAATGATTGAAACAGATCGTATTATTGGCAGTCAAGAGGTCGCAGATGACATTTATACTGCGCCATCGGTCAGACCGCAGCAAATAAATGAGTATATTGGTCAAACAGCAGTACGTGAGCAACTGCAACTCTCTATCGATGCGGCTAAAATGCGCAGTGAAGCGCTGGATCATGTTTTATTGTATGGCCCGCCAGGCCTCGGTAAAACGACCCTTTCTAATATTATTGCTCAGGAAATGGGCGTTACCTTGCGTCAGACATCAGGCCCCGTGATTGAAAAGCCAGGAGATTTGGCTGCTATTCTGACTCGTTTAGAACCGCACGATGTGTTGTTTATTGATGAGATTCATCGACTGAGTCCCATTGTTGAAGAGGTCTTGTACCCTGCGATGGAAGATTTTCAAATCGATATTATGATTGGCGATGGTCCAGCTGCACAGAGCGTTAAAATTGATATACCACCGTTTACATTAGTGGGGGCTACCACACGTGCGGGGCTGTTAACTTCTCCGCTGCGTGATCGTTTTGGTTTAGTACAGCGCTTAGAGTTTTATAGCGATGAAGAGTTAATGCAGATTGTAACGCGTTCAGCCAATATTCTGGGTATGCATGCCGAGCCTGAAGGGGCGCAAGAGGTCGCAAGACGCTCTCGAGGTACGCCACGGATTGCGAATCGTTTATTGAGACGTGTTAGGGACTATGCGCAAGTAAAAGGGGATGGTATCATCACATCACTGATTGCAGATGCTGCATTAAATTTACTTGAGGTAGATCGATTAGGCTTAGATAAAATGGATCGCCGTTTTCTTGAAATGCTGATTGATAAGTTTGAAGGTGGCCCGGTTGGAATTGATAGTATGGCCACGGCTTTAGGCGAGGAGAGGGGTACGATTGAAGACGTGATTGAACCTTTTTTGGTTCAACAAGGTTTTTTAATTCGTACACCAAGAGGACGAGTGGCTACCTCAAATGCTTATAAACATCTAAATTTATTAAAACCTGAAATGTAATTTTGAAGTGCGCTATAGTACGTATCTTTAAGGAAGAGAAATGAACGAAAATTATGTCGAATTAATTTTAAATGCCAGCACCGTGGTTCAGTCGGTTATGGTGCTGCTTGTTTTTATGTCGTTGATGGTTTGGGCCGTTGTATTTAGTAAATGGTATCAAATTCGTAAAGCCAAAGTGGTTGCTCAGCAGTTTTTGAATACTTACTTAAGCTCTCCCGATTTAAATACCTTTTACGAGCAAGATAAGCTGACGAATCATCATGGACAGGGTTTATCTCATATTTTTTTAGAAGGGTTTAAAGAGTTTTTACGTCTTAAAAAACAAGGGGTTTTAGAGGAAAATAGTTTAATTTCAGGTTCTCAAAGGATGATGAAAGTTGCCTTTTCTAAAGAAGCCGATAAATTAGAAAATCGCTTATCCATTCTTGCCAGCATTGGTTCTTCTGCTCCTTACATAGGGCTGTTCGGAACGGTGTTGGGTGTGATGCATGCATTTCAAGGGCTGGGCGAGATGCAAAATGCCACATTGGCCGCAGTAGCTCCTGGTATTTCAGAAGCGTTGATTGTCACTGCCATTGGACTATTTGCCGCTATTCCAGCGGTTATTGCTTATAACAGCTTAAGCAATCAAGTTGATCGCTTGCTGGGTGAGTATGAGAATTTTGCAGATACGTTGCTTATGTCTTTGCAACGAGATGTCTATTTGGCACAACGATAAGCGAACAGGAAAGTCATCATGCAAACTGGATTTCGTAGCCATAGACAAAAAAAACGTTTAATTGCTGAGATTAACGTGGTTCCTTATGTCGATGTCACGCTTGTTCTACTGATTATTTTTATGGTTACAGCGCCCATAGTGCAACAAGCCGTAACCGTAAAATTGCCTCAAACCCCTCAAGTGATCGATCAAAAGCAACAAAAAGTAGAAGATGAAACCACGCCTTTTGTGATTACCGTCACCAAAGAAGGCAGGTATAAAACATCCGAACAGCCTG
>Ga0316204_10001280_pt1 | contig 71737 bp, 65 predicted proteins | sample 6monrhotite_MG_2_FD_205661 | JGI IMG/M metagenome (GOLD analysis project Ga0316204, IMG submission 205661) | Microbial mat bacterial communities from mineral coupon in-situ incubated in ocean water Damariscotta River, Maine, United States -... | ecosystem: Environmental > Aquatic > Marine >...
GCCCGTTTCTGCCAATACTTTGGTGATCGCGGCCGTCAACGTCGTCTTACCGTGATCAACGTGGCCAACGGTACCGATGTTGCAATGCGGTTTAGTGCGTTCAAATTTTTCTTTTGCCATCTTACTCTACTCCATACGAACCGGGATCAACCGGCAAGCTTGGTTTTGATTTCTTCAGCAACCTGCGAAGGAACTTCGACGTAGTTCGCAAATTGCATGCTATATTGTGCGCGCCCTTGGGACATGGAACGCAACGTATTAATGTAGCCAAACATGTTGGCCAACGGGACACTCGCTTTGATAACACGAGCATTTCCGCGTTGATCCATATCGCCAACTTGACCACGACGTGAATTCAAATCACCGATAATATCACCCATGTATTCTTCGGGTGTCACCACTTCAACTTCCATAACTGGCTCAAGAAGCCTTGGGCCAGCCAATTTACAACCTTCGCGGAAAGCCGCGCGTGCTGCAATTTCAAAGGCTAACACAGATGAATCAACATCGTGGAAAGCACCATCATAAAGCGTCGCTTTAAAATCAATTACAGGGAAACCAGCTAACACACCCGTTTGCACAGCGCTTTTAAGACCTTTTTCGACACCTGGAATGTATTCCTTAGGAACGTTACCGCCTACGATTTTGCTTTCAAAAACAAAGCCTTCACCGGGTTCAGCTGGTTCAAAAACCATTTTTACACGAGCATATTGACCAGAACCACCAGATTGTTTCTTGTGGGTGTAATCAATATCATACGGCTTTGAAATACTTTCACGGTACGCCACCTGAGGCGCGCCAATGTTAGCTTCAACTTTAAATTCACGTTGCATACGATCAACGATGATATCCAAGTGCAATTCGCCCATCCCCTTAATAACGGTCTGACCGCTATCATGGTCTGTGGAAACGCGAAACGATGGATCTTCGGCGGCCAAACGGGCCAAAGCCACACCCATTTTTTCTTGGTCAGCTTTGGTTTTTGGTTCAACAGCAAGTTCGATAACCGGTTCTGGGAATTCCATACGTTCCAACACAACAGCATTGGCGCTGAGCGTGTCACACAAGGTATCCCCGGTTGTTGTATCTTTTAGACCCGCCAGCGCTACAATATCACCAGCACGGGCAATTTTGATGTCTTCACGAGAGTTAGAGTGCATTTCCAACATACGACCAACGCGTTCACGTTTGTCTTTAACAGTGTTCAAAACCGAGGTGCCGGCTTCTAGAACACCCGAATAAATACGACAGAACGTTAATGAGCCAACAAATGGATCGTTCATAATTTTGAAAGCAAGGGCAGAGAAAGGCTCATCATCAGAGCTTTTGCGAACAATTTCATCTTCGGTGCCCATTTTAACACCCTTAATCGCAGGGACATCCAAAGGCGACGGCAAGAAATCAACAACCGCATCAAGCAAAGGCTGAACACCTTTGTTTTTGAAAGCCGTACCACAAAGAACAGGCACGAAATCACCAGCAATGGTACCCTTACGAATACAAGCAATCAAAGTTTCCAAATCAGGCTCGTTACCTTCAAGGTAAGATTCCATAGCTGTATCATCTTGGTCTACAGCTGCCTCAATCAAAGCTACACGATATTCAGCAGCTTTTTCTGCATAATCATCCCAGATGTCTTCATCATGGTAAGCTGCACCCAAATCTTCTTCATCCCAAATAATCATCTTATTGCGGAGAAGGTCGACCACGCCTTTGAAGTTTTCTTCAGCACCAATGGGCAATTGACAAACCAAAGGAACAGCACCCAAGCGATCAACCATCATATCAACACAACGATAGAAATCTGCACCCGTGCGATCCATTTTGTTCACAAAACACATACGCGGAACATCGTATTTGTCGGCTTGACGCCAAACAGTTTCAGATTGTGGCTCAACACCAGCGACCGAATCAAAAACCGTTACCGCACCATCAAGAACGCGCAAAGACCGTTCAACTTCAATCGTGAAGTCAACGTGCCCAGGGGTATCAATGATGTTGACTTGATGGTCTTTCCAAAAACAAGTCGTCGCAGCAGACGTAATCGTAATACCACGTTCTTGTTCTTGTTCCATCCAATCCATGGTGGCCGCACCGTCATGAACTTCACCAATTTTATAAGATTTACCAGTGTAGTATAAAATGCGTTCTGTCGTCGTCGTTTTACCAGCATCAATGTGAGCCATGATGCCAATGTTACGGTACTTATCGAGGGCAAATTTACGAGCCATAGTCCGGGATCCTTAATACTTATCCGACGCTTACCAGCGATAATGCGAGAAAGCTTTGTTGGCATCTGCCATTTTGTGCGTGTCTTCACGTTTCTTAACTGCGGCGCCACGATTTTGAGCGGCATCCATCAATTCACCAGAAAGACGCCCAACCATGGTGTCTTCGGAACGTTTGCGGGACATATCAACCAACCAACGGATAGCCAAAGCTTGGCGACGTATGGCACGGACTTCGACGGGCACCTGATACGTCGCACCACCAACACGGCGGGAACGAACTTCAACGGAAGGCTTGACGTTATCAATGGCTTCATGAAAAAGCGCTAAAGGATCACTTTTAAGCTTTTCTTCCATGCGTTCAAATGCACCATAGACAATGCGTTCAGCTGCAGACTTTTTGCCGTCAAGCATCAAGGCATTCATAAATTTAGTAACAACCTGATCACCGTATTTGGCGTCTGGTAAAATATCGCGTTTCTCAGCGGCGTGGCGACGGGACATTGTTTACGAACCTCTATATTATTTAGGACGCTTAGCGCCGTATTTAGAACGACGCTGACGACGATCAGACACACCTTGTGTATCCAACGTGCCGCGAATGATATGATAACGAACACCAGGCAAATCCTTTACACGGCCGCCACGGATCATCACGACGGAGTGTTCTTGGAGATTATGGCCTTCGCCGGGAATGTAGCTGGTAACTTCAAAACCGTTTGTTAGGCGCACACGAGCCACTTTACGAAGAGCCGAGTTCGGCTTTTTCGGTGTTGTTGTATAAACACGGGTGCAAACACCACGTTTTTGAGGACAAGCCTTCAGCGCAGGGACATTACTAGCCTCACGAGGCGCCTTACGTGGCTTGCGAATTAATTGATTAATCGTCGGCATACCGTTCTTTCCAATACATATGCACCGCGAAACTCAACCGACATCTTTCAATATCGTGCGAATTTCCGGTGCAACAAAAAGACCGAAGAAACATGGCTTTGGGCCAAAACGTTCCTTGGCGGTCTACTCTGTGCCCAAAAAGGGCTCTATTTTGCAACGCGTTATATCTGAAATCTGCGTCTGAACCGCCTTGTCAAATTGACCATTGGGTTCACCACCAGATCTCGGAAGTGGGCGCATACTATGCACGGCCCTTGCCGCCGTCAAGCAAAGATTTCAAACATTTTCTGCGAAAATTGAACTTTTCATATCTGACAACTTAAACCCACCATTTTGGTAATAAAATTACAACAAAACATTCAAACCTTAATCGGGTCTTAAAAAAGAAACGGGCGGCCGCTGAAACAATGTCTCAAGGGCCGCCCGAATCCGTGTGTTTGCCTGTGTAACAGAGCAAAATTTATTGTTTATTCGCCTTCGTTAGGGGAATCGCTTTCTGAAGGCGCTTCGGGAATAGGTGTTGCCAGCACATCAATCGTCGGCAACCCTTGCTCTTCAAGTTCTTCGGGCGCATTCGTATCCATCAAAACCTGATCACGATCAGCAGCAATAGAACGGAAGCGATTCATCACCGACCCCGTACCCGCCGGAATCAAACGCCCAACAATGACGTTTTCTTTCAGGCCGATCAAGCTATCAATCTTGCCAGAAACAGCCGCTTCGGTCAGAACGCGGGTTGTTTCTTGGAACGAAGCCGCAGAAATAAACGACTTGGTTTGCAACGACGCTTTGGTGATGCCTTGCAATACGGGCGATGCCTCGGCTGGATTTTTGCCTTTGGCAACAACCTTGTCGTTTTCTTTTTCAAACTCAAGCTTGTCAATCAATTCACCCACCAAATATGTGGTATCGCCGGGTGCTGTGATTTCGACTTTTTGCAGCATTTGACGACAAATCACTTCGATGTGCTTGTCATTGATCTTAACGCCCTGCAGACGGTAAACCTCTTGGATTTCGTTGACTAAATATTCAGCCAAAGCTTCGACACCCATAACCGCAAGAATATCATGAGGAACGGGATTACCATCCATAAGCGGATCACCCTTGGATACATAATCACCTTCTTGAACGGCAAGATGTTTGCCTTTGGGAATCATGTATTCACGAGCTTCCAACGCGTCGTCCGTCGGTTCGACAACGATACGACGTTTATTTTTGTAATCCTTGCCAAACACAACACGACCATCAATTTCAGAAATGATCGCATGGTCTTTGGGCATGCGGGCTTCGAACAATTCGGCAACACGAGGCAAACCACCCGTAATGTCACGGGTTTTTGCACTTTCCCGTGGGATACGCGCCAAGACATCACCGGCAAATACTTTATCACCATTTTCGATCGACAAAATCGCGTCAACGGGCAAGAAATAACGAGCTTCGAAACCGTCTTCAAGTTCAATCACTTCGTCTTTGTCATTTCGCAAGGTAAGACGAGGTTTCAAATCAGAACCTTTGGGTTGTGATTTCCAGTCAACAACGACTTTTGAGGAAATACCAGTGGCATCATCCACTTTTTCCATCAAAGAAACGCCTTCGACCAAATCAACATAATTCAAAGTCCCTTCGCGTTCCGAAATGATCGGCAACGTGTAAGGATCCCATTCCGCAAGCTTAGTGCCACGAGAGGTTTTTGCTTTGTCCTTGGTCAACAGTTTTGCACCATAAGGAATGCGTTGCCGTTGACGTTCGCGTCCTTGGTCATCAATCATGGCAACTTCGGCGTTGCGGCTCATGATGATCAAAGCCCCTTCTGAGTTTTTCACCGTTGTGCAGTTTTCTAGCTTAACCTTGCCATCGAACGGAGCTTCGACTGTAGACTGTTCAGAGCCTTTTGTCGCTGCACCACCAATGTGGAACGTCCGCATGGTCAGCTGGGTGCCAGGTTCACCAATAGATTGGGCCGCCATAACGCCAACGGCTTCGCCCAAGTTAACCTTTGTTCCCCGAGCCAAGTCACGGCCATAACACGCGCCACAAATTCCTGCTTTACTGCCACAGGTTAATGGCGAGCGAACCTTGATGCTTTCGACTTCAGCTTCGTTCAAAATTGCGGATTCTGGTTCTGAAACTAACGTTCCTTTGGCCAACAACAAATCACCTGAAATTGGATGCAAAGCATCTTCACCAAGTGTACGTCCTAGGCATTGTTCGCCAATATCAACGATGGTTTCACCACCTTGGACAACTTCGGAAACGGTGATCACAACATCGGTGCCACAATCTTCTTCGTAAACGATGCAATCTTGGGCTACGTCAACCAAACGACGGGTTAAATAACCAGAGTTTGCGGTTTTCAAAGCCGTATCTGCAAGCCCCTTACGAGCCCCGTGCGTTGAATTAAAGTATTCAAGCACGGACAAACCTTCCTTAAAGTTTGAAATGATCGGTGTTTCGATAATTTCACCAGAAGGCTTGGCCATCAAGCCACGCATACCCGCAAGCTGTTTCATTTGCGCCACAGAACCACGAGCACCAGAATGCGCCATCATATAAACAGCGTTTTCTTGTTCCCCAGGTTTAGCGGTCGAAATACGTTTCATCATGGCATCTGACACCATGTCGGTGCAATGCGCCCAAGCATCAACGACTTTGTTGTATTTTTCGCCTTGGGTAATCAAACCGTCTTGGTATTGTTGTTCAAAGTCTTTGGTTTTCTTTTCAGTATCACCAACCAACTTTTCTTTTTCGTCTGGAATGATCAAATCATCTTTACCAAAAGATATACCAGCCATACACGCATGTTTAAATCCAAGTCCCATGACCCGATCAGCAAACATCACCGTTTCTTTTTGACCGCAATGGCGATACACAACGTCGATAACGTTGGTAATCACTTTTTTGGTCAACAAATCGTTGATCAGGCTAAACGGAACGTTTGGATGTTTGGGCAAGTATTGAGAAACCATCATCCGGCCTGCCGTTGTGTCGACGCGATGCACTTTGTCATTCCCGTCTTCATCAACGCCATGATAACGCGCGACAATCTTGGCATGCATGGATAACACCTTGTTATCCAAGGCGTGTTGAATTTCACCCATATCAGCAAAAATCATGCCTTCGCCTTTTTCGCTTTCGCGCATCATGGTCATATAATACAGACCCAAGATAATATCCTGAGACGGTACGATAATCGGCTTACCATTAGCAGGTGAAAGGATGTTGTTCGTCGACATCATCAAAACACGCGCTTCTAGCTGGGCTTCTAATGACAAAGGCACGTGAACTGCCATTTGATCGCCATCAAAGTCAGCATTGAAAGCCGTACAGACCAAGGGGTGAAGCTGGATAGCTTTACCTTCGATCAATTTAGGTTCAAAGGCTTGGATACCCAAACGGTGAAGCGTTGGCGCCCGGTTCAACATGACCGGATGTTCACGAATGACTTCTTCCAAGATATCCCAAACTTCGGGACGTTCTTTTTCCAACATACGTTTAGCGGCCTTGATCGTTGTGGCAAAACCGTACAGTTCTAATTTGGAATAAATGAACGGTTTGAATAATTCTAACGCCATTTTTTTAGGCAACCCACATTGATGAAGCATCAATTCGGGACCAACCACAATCACAGAACGACCAGAATAATCAACGCGTTTACCCAACAAGTTTTGACGGAAGCGACCTTGCTTGCCTTTCAACATGTCAGACATTGATTTCAATGGACGTTTGTTTGCGCCGGTAATGGCACGTCCACGACGACCATTATCAAACAAGGCATCAACAGATTCTTGCAACATGCGTTTTTCGTTACGAACAATAATGTCCGGAGCACGCAATTCCATCAACCGTTTCAAGCGATTGTTCCGGTTGATCACCCGCCGGTAAAGATCGTTCAAATCAGACGTTGCAAAACGGCCACCATCCAAAGGCACCAAGGGGCGCAATTCGGGGGGAATAACCGGCACGACTTCTAAAATCATCCATTCAGGACGAGAGCCTGATTCGATAAAGGCTTCGACCAATTTCAAACGCTTAACTAGTTTTTTGCGCTTGGCTTCGGAAGATGTTTCAGAAAGGTCAATTTGGATGTTGTCGAGTTCATCTTCTAGATCAATTTCGGACAACATGTCGCGCAAAGCTTCGGCACCGATACCAACGGTAAAGGCATCTACGCCGTATTCATCAACGGCATTTTGATACGCTTCTTCACCCAACAATTCGTTTTGTTTTAACGGTGTAAGGCCGGGTTCGACGACGATGTAGTTTTCGAAATACAAGACCCGTTCAAGATCTTTCAACGTCATGTCCAACAACAAACCAATGCGCGAAGGCAACGATTTCATGAACCAAATGTGCGCCACCGGCGATGCCAATTCAATATGGCCCATGCGTTCACGACGCACTTTTTGCAAAGTCACTTCAACACCACATTTTTCACAAGTGATGCCTTTGTATTTCATGCGTTTGTATTTGCCGCACAAGCATTCGTAATCTTTTACCGGGCCAAAAATACGGGCACAGAAAAGACCGTCACGTTCTGGTTTAAACGTACGATAGTTAATGGTTTCAGGCTTTTTGATTTCGCCAAAAGACCATGATCTAATCTGTTCAGGTGAGGCAATTTTAATTTGAATCGAATCAAAACGTTGGGTAACGCTTGCTTGCCCGAAAAACTTTGTGAGTTCATTCATTTTTTAGTACTCCTAAATCCGCTTCGGGCTTAAGCCAAATCAACATTCAAGCCGAGAGCTTGAAGTTCTTTGACCAACACGTTAAATGATTCCGGCACCCCGGCTTCAAAGTTGTCATCACCGCGAACGATGGATTCATAAACTTTCGTACGTCCAGAAACATCATCGGACTTAACCGTGAGCATTTCTTGCAAGGTATAAGAAGCGCCGTAAGCTTCAAGCGCCCACACTTCCATTTCCCCAAATCGCTGGCCACCGAATTGTGCTTTACCACCCAACGGTTGCTGGGTAACCAAAGAGTATGGACCAATGGAACGGGCGTGGATCTTATCATCAACCAAGTGATGCAATTTCAGCATATAGATGTAGCCAACCGTAACTTGACGATCAAAGACTTCACCCGTACGGCCATCAATCAAGGTCATTTGACCTGATGTTGCCAATCCAGCTTCAGTCAACATTTCGTTGATGTCTTCTTCATGGGCGCCATCAAAGACGGGTGTTCCAATCGGCAGACCTTTGCGCAGGTTTTCAGCCATTTCTATAAGCTCATCATCGCTGAGTGGATCAATTTTTTCTTTGAATTCATCCGGCGTGTAAACCGCTTTTAGTTTGGCACGTAGCTTTTTGGTATCATCGTTTTTGTTTTTGATATCATCGGCCATGTCCCCGATTTGTTTGCCAATACCGGCACAAGCCCAACCAAGGTGCGTTTCCAAAATCTGCCCCACGTTCATACGCGAAGGCACGCCCAAGGGGTTCAACACCACATCAACGGGGGTACCGTCTTCTAAGTATGGCATATCTTCCATAGGCAAAATTCGTGAAATGACACCTTTGTTACCGTGACGTCCAGCCATTTTATCACCCGGCTGAAGCTTACGCTTAACGGCGACAAAGACTTTAACCATTTTCATGACGCCCGGCGCCAAATCATCACCACGTTGAAGTTTGTCGACCTTGTCTTCAAAACGAGACTGAAGGGCCGCTATTGATTCTTCAAATTGTGATTTCAAAGCTTCGACGTCTTTCATCACCTTGTCATTGGCAACAACGATTTGTGCCTGCTGACCGGGGGTGAATTCCGCCAAAAGTTCTTCGGTAATAGAAGCACCTTCGGAAATGCCCTTAGGACCAGATACCACCTTTTTCTTCAACAATAAGTCTTGAAGACGTGCCGAGAAGCTTTTTTCCAAAATCGAGCGTTCATCGTCACGATCTTTTGCCAAATGTTCGATTTCAGCCCGTTCAATCGCCATCGCGCGTTCATCTTTGTCAACGCCACGACGGTTAAATACACGAACTTCAACCACGGTCCCAACAACGCCCGGCGGCAAGCGCAAAGACGTATCGCGAACGTCCGTTGCTTTTTCACCAAAGATAGCACGCAGAAGTTTTTCTTCTGGTGTCATGGGGCTTTCCCCCTTTGGCGTTACTTTACCAACCAAGATATCGCCCGGTTTGATTTCTGCACCAATGTAAACGATGCCGGCTTCATCCAAATTTTTGAGGGCTTCTTCACCAACGTTTGGAATATCGCGGGTAATTTCTTCCTGTCCCAATTTGGTATCGCGTGCCATGACTTCGAAATCATCAATGTGAATAGACGTAAACACATCGTCGCGAACCATGCGTTCGGAAATCAAAATGGAATCTTCATAATTGTAGCCATTCCAAGGCATAAACGCGACCAGCACGTTTTTACCCAAAGCCAAATCACCTAATTGCGTGGATGGGCCATCCGCAATAGTGTCTCCTTCGACAACCCGATCACCCACTTTCACCAAAGGTTTTTGGTGCAAACACGTGCTTTGATTAGACCGTTGGAATTTCAACAAGTTATAAATATCAACACCAGACGCAGAAGTAGATGTTTCTTCGGTGGCCCGAACAACAATGCGCGAAGCATCAACTTGGTCCACCACACCAGAACGTTTTGTAACGATACAAGCACCGGAATCACGGGCTACGGTTTCTTCCATGCCAGTTCCAACAAGTGGGGCTTCGGCTTGAAGCAATGGCACCGCTTGGCGCATCATGTTCGAACCCATCAATGCACGGTTGGCATCATCGTTTTCCAAGAAAGGAATCAACGCGGTGGCAACTGACACCAATTGTTTTGGCGACACATCGATGTATTCAATGTTTTCTGGTTGTACCAACACAAAATCACCAGCCTTGCGGCAAGACACCATGTCATCAACGAATTTTCCAGACTTGTCTAAAACAGAGTTAGCCTGGGCAATGACATAACGCCCTTCTTCGATGGCCGACATGTAATTGACTTCATCAACAACCTTGCCGTTTTCAACTTTACGATACGGGCTTTCGATAAAACCATATTTATTGACGATGGCAAAAGTGGCCAGCGAGTTGATCAAACCAATGTTCGGGCCTTCGGGCGTTTCGATGGGGCAAATTCGACCATAGTGAGTGGGATGCACGTCACGAACTTCAAAGCCTGCACGTTCACGGGTCAAACCACCAGGTCCAAGCGCGGAAAGGCGACGTTTGTGTGTCACTTCGGACAAGGGGTTGGTTTGATCCATGAATTGGGACAACTGAGAAGAACCAAAAAATTCACGAACCGCCGCCGAAGCCGGTTTCGCATTGATCAAGTCATGGGGCATGACGGTGTCAATTTCAACTGAGCTCATGCGTTCACGAATAGCGCGTTCCATACGCAACAAACCGACGCGATATTGGTTTTCCATCAATTCGCCAACGGACCGCACACGGCGGTTACCAAGGTGATCAATATCATCAATTTCGCCGCGACCATCTTTAAGCTCAACCAAGGTTTTGACGATTTCCAAAATGTCTTCACGGCGCAATACACGCAATGAATCATCCGTTTCAAAGCCCAGCCGAGAATTCATTTTAACCCGTCCAACGCTGGAAAGATCATAACGTTCTGAATCAAAGAACATCGTGTGGAACAAAGCTTGTGCGGTTTCTAAGGTTGGCGGTTCACCCGGACGCATAACCCGATAAATATCAATCAAGGCTTCTTCGCGAGAAATATTTTTGTCAATCGCCAAAGTGTTACGGATATAAGGGCCAACGTTAATGTGATCAATGGCCAACACTTTAATTTCCGTGATGCCCGTTTCTTCAAGAGCTTCGATGATTTCTTCCGTTAATTCATCGCCGGGTTCGGCAAAAATTTCACCTGATTTTTCATTGAACACATCAGTAGAAACGTATGAGCCAATCAATTCATCAGCTGAAACCAAAATGTCCGTAAGGGCACTTTCTTCAAGCTTTTTCAGCTTGCGCGGTGTCATTTTTTCACCGATTTCAGCAACCACTTTGCCCGTTTTGGCATTGATCAAGTCTTTGATCAGCTTGGCACCACGTAAACGGCTGGCAACGAAGGGCGTTTTCCACCCTTTGGCCGTACGTGTGTAAGAAACATTGTCATAGAAATAATCAAGGATGTTTTGACGCGACATACCAACTGCTTCTAACGCATCAAGGGTTTCGCCCTTTTCAACGGCCTTGGCGCGGTTTTCTGCCGTAGCGTCATCATCCAACGCCATCAACAATGTCGTAACAGGAAGTTTGCGACGACGATCGATGCGAACGTAAGCTAAATCTTTGGCATCAAATTCAAAATCCAACCATGAACCACGGTAAGGAATAACCCGGGCCGCAAACAAGAATTTACCAGACGAATGCGTTTTGCCTTTATCATGATCAAAAAATACGCCGGGTGAACGGTGCATTTGAGAAACGATAACCCGTTCTGTTCCGTTCACAACAAAAGTGCCGTTTTTGGTCATGAATGGCATGTCACCCATGTAAACGTCTTGTTCTTTGATATCGCGAACAGATTTGGCGCCCGTTTCTTCGTCAATATCCCACACAACTAAGCGCAGGGTCACTTTCAACGGAGCCGCAAAAGTAATGCCGCGTTGTTGGCATTCTTCAACGTCATACTTGGGTTCTTCGAATTCATAAGCCACATATTCCAAGGTGCCTCGTCCCGAAAAGTCTTCAATCGGGAACACCGACTTAAAGACTTCTTGAATACCGGAAACGGTCCGTTCTTGGGCCGGAACATCCTTTTGCAAAAAGAAATCGTACGAGCTTTTTTGTACTTCGATCAGGTTCGGCATATCCACTGCGGCAGCAATGCGACCGAAACTTTTGCGAACCCGTTTGCGACCTGTAAATGACGTAGCCATGGCTTAGTCCTTGTTCTAGTTATGACCCTGTAATTGAGCCTAAAAAAATAAAAATATTTAAACTATATTTCCGCACAAAACCAAACGCGGTCCTGAAACGGAAAAACCCCCCGACGGACAGTTAAAGGAATGCCAATTCCTTACCGTCTGCCAAGAGGCATAAATCACATTCGCTTTTCCGGCTTTGGCGAGCCCATTCAGGCGAATGATCTTTGGTGGGATGTGGCGGTACCCCGTTTGGGATACCACCAAAACCCGATGTGTCGTCAATCAGAAAAGTCTTATTTGACTTCGGCAGTTGCGCCAGCTTCTTCAAGCTTCTTTTTGATTTCTTCAGCTTCGTCCTTGGAAACGCCTTCCTTGACCGTAGCTGGAGCCCCTTCAACCATGTCTTTGGCTTCTTTGAGGCCAAGACCAGTGATGGCACGAACTTCTTTAATAACATTGATTTTCTTGTCGCCAATAGAGGCCAAGACAACGTCAAATTCAGTTTTTTCTTCAGCAGCTTCGCCACCACCAGCAGGTGCAGCACCAGCCACAGCAACAGGAGCAGCAGCAGAAACGCCCCATTTTTCTTCCAAAAGCTTTGCCAAGTCGGCAGCTTCCATAACGGTCAATGCAGATAGATCTTCTGCAAGTTGTTCGATATTAGCCATTTTAGTAACTCCTTAGGCTTGAACGCCTGTGTGTCTTAAAACAATTTAATTACGCGATTACCCTTGGGAACCGTACGCGCTACAAACGCGTGCGAGCTGACCAGCCGGTGCCTGAAGAACGCCAGCGACCTTGGTCGCAGGAGCCTGCAAAAGCCCGACAAGCTTGCCACGAAGTTCATCAAGAGAAGGTAGAGTTGCCAGTGCTTTAACGGTATTAAGGTCAAGGACCTCAGCACCCAAAGCACCACCGACAAGTTCAAAATTGTCGTTGTTTTTAGCAAATTTAACCGCAACTTTTGCAGCAGCAACAGGATCAGCACTATAGGCAATACCTGTTGGACCACTGAATAGATCGGCGATCCCTTCAAACTTCGTGTCTTTAAGAGCGAGACGCGTAAGACGGTTTTTGGTCACTTTGAAGCTAGCCCCTGCTTCACGAAGCTGCGTACGCAGATCTTCCATCTCGGAAACGGTTAACCCCAAGTTATGGGCAACAACAACCATTTCCGCAGATGCGAAGGTATCGTGTAGCGAAGAAACCAGTTCTTCTTTCTGTGTCCGGTCCACTTTACGTCTCCAGTTTCACAGGACTTTCCTTTAAAAAACAAAGAAAAGCCGTTGCACTAAAGGCCTATCCCCTCATGGGAAAGACCCAACAAACCTGTCCAGCGCAACAGTTCAAGTCATTTAAGCGTACCTAAGTACAATAAACGTTGACGCACTGTCTATGCAGGCGGGTTCCCCCTTTAAACTCCACCAAATTGTGGAGCACCTACGGTCTTGGACAGGGGTGGGAACAAATTGCAAAAACAATTTGTGACCCCTGCAGAACGACGACAACATGTCACCGTTCAACAATTTCTAATTAGGCACCCAAAACTTCATTGATGTCTAATTTAACACCAGGCCCCATGGTTGAGCTGATGGTGACTCGTTGAAAATAAGTCCCCTTCACACCTGATGGCTTGGCTTTATTCAAAGCTTGAATAAGCGTTGATACGTTTTCAGCGATGGCTTTTTCTGCAAAGCTGGCTTTACCCACACCTACGTGGACAATGCCTTCTTTTTCCGCACGAAATTCAATTTGTCCGCCTTTGGCATCTTTTACCGCTTGCGTAATATCATTGGTCACAGTGCCAAGTTTTGGGTTTGGCATCAAACCACGAGGCCCCAATACTTTACCCAGTTTACCAACAACCATCATCATGTCCGGTGTAGCGATACAACGATCAAAGCCCATTTCACCCTTTTGGATAAGTTCAGCCAGATCATTATCACCAACTAAATCAGCTCCCGCCGCCTTAGCTTCATCGGCTTTGTCGCCTTTGGCAAAGACAGCTACCTTAACGGTTTTACCTGTACCATTTGGCAAAGCCACAACACCACGGACCATTTGATCTGCGTGTTTTGGATCAACACCTAAGTTCACCGCAACATCAATGGTTTCATCAAATTTTGTGGTCGCATTTCCCTTAACCAGCTTCACAGCTTCAGCAAGGTTATAAATTTTATTGCGATCAACTGTGGCACTGGCAGCCACATAACGTTTCCCATTCTTAGCCATAATCTACTCCGTAACCTCAAGGCCCATAGACCGAGCGGTACCAGCAATCATGATTGCCCCCGCATCCAAATCATTGGCATTTAAATCCACCATCTTTTGTTCAGCAATTTCACGGCATTGAGCCATGGAAACAGAACCGACAATCTCTTTGCCAGTTTCGCCTGAACCTTTTTTAACCTTTGCGGCTTTTTTCAAAAAGAAACTAGCCGGAGGTGTTTTGGTGACGAAGTCAAACGAAGCATCCACATAAGCCGTGATCACCACGGGAATAGGCATGCCAGGTTCCATTTGTTGGGTCTGAGCGTTAAACGCCTTACAGAATTCCATAATATTCAATCCAGCCTGACCGAGAGCCGGGCCGATGGGTGGCGACGGATTAGCTGCACCCGCCGGCACTTGCAATTTCACAATTGCTTTTACTTTTTTAGCCATTTTAGTTCCTCAGTTCATTGATCCCAATAGATCAGTTTGTTTTGTTTTCTGAGTGCGTGGTCCGATCATGGCTGACCTTCCACACGGTTTACCGGCTCACGTGAGCCAATTCTTTATGAGCTGGCCTTTTCGACCTGCGTGTATTCCAATTCAACGGGGGTCGAACGACCAAAGATCGAAACGGCAACCTTCAAACGAGACCGTTCTTCATCTACGTCTTCGACTTGACCGTTGAAGGATGTAAATGGTCCATCGGTGACGCGAACGCTATCACCAATTTCATAAATAACAGAAGGTTTGGGACGATCCACGCCTTCTTGAACTTGATTAATGATCCGTTGGGCTTCAACTTCCGAAATTGGTGTCGGACGTTCTTTGGTTCCTAAAAACCCACTGACCTTCGGTGTATTTGTAACCAAATGCCATGCTTCGTCTATCATATCCATTTGGATCAAAACATAGCCCGGGAAAAATTTACGATCAGATGAAACCTTGGCCCCGCGACGCACTTCAACAACTTCTTCGCTGGGAACAAGAATCTCAACGATCTTGTCTTCCATACCAGATTGTCTGGCCTGTTCTTCAATTGACTGCTTAACTTTCTTTTCAAAGCCCGAATAAACGTGCAGCACATACCATTTAACAGCCATCGTTAGCCTCCCAGTCCAAGAATTTGGCTAACGCCAAATGATAGCACTTGATCGACCAAGAAGAAGAACAAAGCCGCAATAATCGCCATAATAAAAACAGTTATGGTCGATGTTATGGCCTCACGGCGTGTCGGCCACGTCACCTTTGCGGTTTCTTGGCGTACTTCTTGTACAAACTTGGCGGGCGTTGTTTTCGCCATATTCTTAAACTCTCAAACTCTATCAATTCTGCACATGCAAAATGTACGTTGTGTATTCTTCGTCTACCGCCTTAGGTTATCCCTAAGAAATGGCAGGGGCAGTAGGGTTCGAACCCACGACCTGCGGTTTTGGAGACCGCCGCTCTACCAACTGAGCTATACCCCTAAAACCATTTATCTTTTACATGACTTTCATGAAAAAGATCACGAAATGGAAAGGACAGGGTGAGCATAGCTCTCCCTGCCTCAATCCATTGCGGTGCGAAGTGGGGGTTTACCCCCTTCCCGACCATATGTCTAGTGTCTTAAGCAATAACCTTAGAAACGACACCCGCACCAACGGTACGGCCACCTTCACGAATAGCAAAACGCAAGCCATCATTCATCGCGATGGGGGCGATCAATTCAACTTCCATGGCAATATTATCGCCCGGCATAACCATTTCCGTGCCCGAAGGCAAGGTGCAAACACCCGTTACATCCGTCGTCCGGAAATAAAACTGAGGACGATAGTTCGTGAAGAATGGCGTGTGACGGCCCCCTTCTTCTTTCGTCAAGATGTAAGCTTCGGCGGTGAATTTAGTGTGCGGCGTGATGGAACCGGGTGCGGCCAAAACTTGACCACGGTCAACGTCTTCACGTTTGGTACCACGAAGAAGAACACCAACGTTATCACCAGCTTCTCCGCTATCTAGCAATTTGCGGAACATTTCAACACCGGTGCAGGTGGTTTTAACGGTATCTTTCAAGCCAACGATTTCGATTTCTTCGCCAACCTTAACAACACCACTTTCGATACGACCCGTAACAACTGTGCCACGACCAGAAATCGAAAATACGTCTTCGATCGGCATCAAGAAAGGTTGATCTTTGGGACGTTCTGGCTGAGGAATGTAGTCATCAACAGCTTTCATCAATTCCAAAATAGAATTCTTGCCGATTTCATCATCGCGACCTTCAAGGGCGGCTAAGGCCGAACCTTTTACGATGGGGATATCGTCGCCTGGGAAATCGTAAGAAGACAACAATTCACGAATTTCCATTTCAACCAATTCCAACAACTCTTCGTCATCAACTTGGTCAACTTTGTTCATGTAAACAACCAAAGCCGGAACACCAACTTGGCGCGCCAACAAAATGTGCTCGCGAGTTTGAGGCATTGGGCCATCAGCTGCAGAAACAACCAAAATGCCGCCATCCATTTGTGCCGCACCCGTAATCATGTTCTTTACATAATCCGCGTGTCCGGGACAATCAACGTGCGCATAGTGGCGGCCATCTGTTTCGTATTCAACGTGAGCCGTTGAAATCGTAATGCCGCGTTCGCGTTCTTCAGGGGCTTTATCAATATCTGCGTAACCTGAAAATTCTGCGCCGCCCGTTTCTGCCAATACTTTGGTGATCGCGGCCGTCAACGTCGTCTTACCGTGATCAACGTGGCCAACGGTACCGATGTTGCAATGCGGTTTAGTGCGTTCAAATTTTTCTTTTGCCATTTCCGTCGTTCCTTACAAATTAAACACGGTCATTAATTTCTGTAACAATTCAGCCCAAAAACATAGGGCTGGAGCGGGTGAAGGGAATCGAACCCTCGTATTCAGCTTGGAAGGCTGCTGCTCTACCATTGAGCTACACCCGCAAGCTCCAAACTTAGAACCAAAGTTAGGTTCTGAGCCCTAATGTCTATACCCATAACGCATGGATGGTGGAGGGAGTTGGATTCGAACCAACGTAGGCGTGAGCCAACGGGTTTACAACCCGTCCCCTTTAGCCGCTCGGGCATCCCTCCCTATCCATACAAAAAAACATATGGGCGCACACACGAAAAAGCGTGTGGGACGAGGGCAATATGAACATTTGCCACGCCATGTCAACACCGTTATGCCCCTAAATGTGAATTCTTTGTTGCACCCAGCCCATCAAGTGTTAAAACCCCGTATGGCAAAGCGAAAAAAATATACCCACGGACGAGCGAAAGCCGTCGTGCAAGGACAAGCCCCAGACCAAACTCGGCCACTTGAAAAAGTTGGTAAAACCGGGAAAAACTGGATTTACGGGAGACACGCTTGCTTAGCGGCCATCGCTAATCCTGTACGCCACATTCGCCGTATCGTTCTATCGACCCAAGGCGCAGAAGAAATCGAAGCCGAAGTTTGTGATGCTGGCAACCGAATTTTAGAAAATTACCCAGACGCCATCCGTCCGTCCGTCGAATATCGTGACCGCCGTGAATTGTCTGCATTGTTGCCTCGTGATGCCGTCCACCAAGGCATTTGTATTGACGCATCACCTTTGCCCCACCCCGTCATCGAAGATTTAATCGAAGAAGCCACAGGTTTAAATCATGCTTGCCTTTTGGTTTTGGACCAAGCCACAGACCCCCGAAACATCGGGGCCGTGATGCGAACAGCTGCGGCTATGGGCGCATTGGGCATAGTGGTTCAAGACAAACATGCCCCAGAAATCACAGGCACCATGATGAAAGCCGCATCCGGAGCCGTTGAACGTTTACCCCTTGTCCGGGTGACCAATTTGGCGCGAACCCTTGACCTTTTAAAACAAGCTGAATTTTGGTGCGTTGGCTTTGATGGCCATGCAACCGAACATTTAAGTGCCAAAACCTTGCAAGGCCGAAATGTGGTCGTTCTTGGAGCCGAAGGGGCTGGACTTCGCCGCTTAACACGAGAAACCTGTGATTTGTTAGTCAAAATTCCGATTTTGGATACCGTTGAAAGCCTCAATCTTTCCAACGCTGCTGCCATTGCTTTGTATCAATACGTACAATCAAACACTTAAAAAAGAGAACGCTATGAAATCTCGTCCTTTAAACCTTATTCTTGCAACGTTTCTGTTCCCCTTGCCTATCTTGGTCATTGTCCCGGTGATCTTGATGTACAAATTCAACATGGAAATTCCCGGCAGCGATTATTGGGGGTTTTGGGTTTCTAAAACCTTTATTCCTTTTGGCTTTAGCATGGCAGGGTATTGTGTAACTTTGTTTTATATCGAAGGCGAAGGCACCCCAGCACCATGGTTGCCACCGACCAAATTGATGGTCACGGGGCCTTATCGCTATATCCGCAATCCCATGACAACAGGCGTTTTGATGGTCTTAGCTGGTGAAGCTATGTTGGTTGCATCCCCTGCCATGGGGGCTTGGCTTGGTTTTTTATTCGTGACCTACAGCTTGTATTATATCTTTATCGAAGAACCAAAACTTGAAAAACGGTTTGGCGAGGATTATGTGCTGTATAAAAACAACGTTGGCCGTTGGATTCCGCGTTTTCCTGGCTGGACAGCACCTTGGCTTCCCATTGAAGACGAAAAAATTGAGAACGCCAGCGGGACCAACGTCAAAAACAAAGACGACGCAAAAAACGACGCAAAAAACGACGCAAAAAACGAAACAAAACAAAACTAGGACCTATATTCATGCTTGTTGAACTAAAGCCCCAAGACGTCAAAGACCAGATCAATTCCGGCGAAGCGGTTTTGGTTGATGTCCGAGAACCAAGCGAATACGAAGACGAACGTGTACCTGGTGCATTTTTAATGCCGCTTAGCCTGTTTAACAGTGAACAATTTATAATCCCGACCGCTACTCGCGTGATATTGATGTGCAAGATCGGGGGACGTTCGGCCCAAGCCGCAGAACAGCTTATGAATACAGGCATTGAAACTGTATACCATATGGGCGGCGGCATCGAAGCATGGAAAGCATCTGGTTTCGAAGTGCAAGTTTATTGAAGACTTGTATTTTTACGTGTTTTTGAAGACGAGTATTTACGTGTAGTCATTCGGGCTTCATCTAACAGTGATTTTGAAGGTGGAGAGCCATAGGTATTATTCGCTTGGCCTTTTCGATTGACGCGGACATGCCCATTAAAAGTTGTTTTGTTCAAATATATAAATCAAATGGCCCGTGTTCTATCCGACCACATGGAAAAATCGGGAAGCCGGTCAGCATTGCGGATTTGGTAATAATAAGTTTTAGAAATTTCGTGGCGAGACAAATCATCAATCAAAGCTTGAATTTTATGTTTCAGAACCTGATAAACATTAACCACTTCTGGATTGAAATCTGAAATAAACGACCCAGGTGGTTGCAAGTTAAAAAACACGGCCGCGCCACCGATAAATGATTCAAAATACGTGCCATATTTGGGAGAAAACGATTCGATATATCCATCAATAATCGTCTTTTGTCCCCTGGCCATTATCAAGACTTTTGGGCTAAAATCAAAAACTCTATATTTCCTTCGGGGCCTTTGATTGGGCTTTCTGTAAGCCCCAAAACGGCCCAATCAGGACGGGCATTAAACCAGTCTGTGATGCGTTTGCAAACTTCGGCATGAAGCTCTGGCTCGCGCACCACACCGCCTTTGCCGACACGGCCTTTGCCCACTTCGAATTGCGGCTTAATGAGCGCGATCACGTATCCGCCAACAATGACGAAGTCAAGAGCAGCAGGCAACACGGTTTCAAGCCCGATAAAGCTGGCATCGCATACAACCAAGTCAATAGCTTCTGAAATATCCGTCGTGGTCAGGTGACGAGCATTGGTTTTTTCCATAACGACAACACGTTTGTTTCCGCGCAGTTTCCAAGCCAATTGACCATGACCCACATCAACCGCGTATACTTTTCTGGCCCCCGCGCTTAACAACACATCAGTAAAGCCTCCGGTGCTTGCCCCTACATCAAGACATGTTTTACCGTTTGCAGTTACGTCAAAATGGGACAAGCCTTTTTCAAGCTTTAGCCCCCCACGTGACACCCATGGGTGATCTTGGCCTTTAATTTCAATGGCGATATCGGCTTTGACCTGAGCTCCGGATTTTTCTAGGCGTCGGGTTTCGCTATACACGTTGCCAGCCATAATCAAGCTTTGCGCCCGCGAACGGCTTTCTACCAAGCCACGTTCAACCAACAATTGGTCAAGGCGCAACTTGGTTACTTTTTGCTTTTTGATAGAACTCATTAAGCAAGCTTTGCAGGTTCGCTTAAGCTGGCCGAATCCAAACCCAAAGCATCCATAGCGTTAGCCGCAATATCATGGGCGGTTAGCCCCGCTGTGATCATCTGTTGTTCTTGGCTGTCATGTTCAATGTATATATCGGGGATAGCAAGGGTGCGGATTTTAAGGCGTCCATCTAACAAACCGTCACGTGCCAAAAATTGTAAAACATGAGCCCCAAAACCGCCCTGCCCACCGTCTTCGACGGTAATCAAAACTTCGTGGTTTTTGGCCAACTGACGGATTAAACCTTCGTCCAATGGCTTTAAGAATCGGGCATCGGCAACGGTGGTTGACAAGCCGCGCATGGCCAGCATTTCTGCGCCGTCTTGGGCTGCCGCTAGCCGCGTTCCCATGGACAATATGGCCACTGCCGAACCTTCCTTGACGATACGTCCTTTGCCCATTTCCAGAACTTGACCAATGGCGGGTAATTCAACGCCCACGCCTTCACCACGCGGGTATCGCACAGCGGTCGGACCTTCGTCATAAGCAACCGAAGTGGCCAACATGTTTTTAAATTCAGCTTCATCCGCCGGAGCCATGGTGATCAAGCCCGGAACACATCCCAAATAAGCCAAATCAAACGAGCCATGGTGCGTGGCGCCATCGGCTCCGACCATTCCAGCGCGGTCCATGGCGAATCGAACGGGCAATTTTTGCAAGGCCACATCATGGATCAATTGATCATAAGCGCGCTGCATAAATGTTGAATATATGGCACAAACCGGGCGCATGCCTTCGGATGCAAGACCCGCGGCAAACGTGACCGCGTGTTGTTCCGCAATACCCACATCAAAGAAACGTTCAGGATAAGCCTTTTTAAAAGCCATTAACCCGGTGCCGTCCGGCATGGCGGCGGTAATGGCACACAGTTTTTTGTCTTGTTCGCCCAAACGCACCATTTCTTCGGAAAACACTTGGGTATAACTAGGGGCGTTACTGATGGGTTTTTCAAGTTTGCCCGTAACAACATCGAAACGCCCAACGCCGTGGTATTTATCATCGGCTTTTTCCGCAGGCTCATAACCGTGGCCTTTTTCGGTGACCACATGCAACAACACCGGGCCGTGGCCTTGGTCATCACGGATGTTTTTCAACACAGGTAACAAATGATCAAGATTATGACCATCAATGGGGCCCACATAGTAAATGCCCATTTCTTCGAACATTGTGCCGCCTGTGACCATTCCCCGAGCATATTCTTCGGCGCGACGGGCGGCTTCTTCCAATGATTTGGGTAATTTCTTAGTCAACTGTTTGGCGAAATCACGCGCCGAACGAAACGATTTCGACGAAATTAAGCGTGATAAATAGGCGCTCATGGCTCCGACGGGTTGAGCAATCGACATATCGTTGTCGTTTAAGATAATGATCATACGTGAATGTTGTGCCCCGGCATGATTCATGGCTTCGAACACCATTCCAGCGCTCATGGCACCATCACCGATCACCGCAATGACATTGTTATCCTTGTTGTCTAAATCTCGCGCTACAGCCATACCAAGCCCCGCAGAAATAGACGTGGAGCTATGTCCTGTGCCAAAGGGGTCAAATTCACTTTCCGCACGGTTGGTGAAACCAGAAAGCCCGCCTGCCTTGCGTAACGTTTTCATAAGATCCCGGCGACCTGTCAATATTTTGTGGGGATAAGACTGGTGCCCCACATCCCAAATCAAACGATCATCGGGTGTATTGAAAACATGATGCAAGGCGACGGAAAGTTCGACAACGCCCAAGCTTGAACCCAAATGCCCGCCCGTAAAGGATACATTGTGAATGGTTTCGGCCCGCACATCGTCGCACAAATCTTTAAGTTCATCGCCAGAAAGTTGGCGAATGTCCTTGGTATCTGTAACGCGGTCTAAAACTGGCGTTTCTTTGATCGTTAAATCTTTTTTAGTCAACGGTTTGTCCCTTAGCATTGCCCGATTATCCTCTTATGAGACTCGGTTGACAACAAAATGTGCCATATCACGTAAAGGATCGGCTTTTTTGTCGAACGTTACAAGGTGTTCTATGGCTTGATCGCGTAATCGCATGGCTTGTTCGCGCGCTCCTTCAACGCCTAAAATGGAAACAAAGGTCGCTTTCCCTTGATCTTCATCTTTACCAATTCGCTTTCCCATTAGGTCTTCATCACCGATCACATCCAACAAATCATCGGCAATTTGAAAGGCTAGACCTAAATCGTGCGCGTATCCACGTAAAAGAAGCCGCGCATTATCAGAAGCCTTGCCCAAAATGCTCCCCGACTTGCACGCGAAATCGATCAATCCACCGGTTTTCATGCGTTGTAACCGAGCAATCTCATTCATATCAAATTCATGTTCATGGGCGACCAAATCCAACATTTGACCACCAACCATACCGTCGGAACCTGAGGCATTGGCCAAAGCTTTAACCAATTCAATCCGAACCTTAGCGTCTGGGTGTGTCCCCTCTTCCGCCAACACTTCAAAGGCTCGCGTCAACAAAGCATCGCCCGCTAAAACCGCCGTGGCTTCGTCGAATTTAATATGACAAGTTGGTTGTCCTCGACGCAAATCATCATCATCCATAGCCGGCAAATCATCATGGACCAACGAATAACAATGTACCATTTCAATGGATGCCGCGGCACGAAGTGCGCATTTGGGATCAACATCAAATAAAGCCGCAACGTTTAAGGTTAAATACGGGCGAACGCGTTTACCCCCTAATAACGCCACATAGCGCATGGCTTCCATCATTTTTTTTTCAGGCCCAGTATCGGCGGGCAGCAAGGCATCCAAAGCCTGAGTGGTATATTCAGCGCAATCTTTAAGACGGTTTTCAAAGGCCCCTTGGTCATACACGTAAGTCAAATCAGTCTAGCTCCAAATCCTCAAGTTGAGGGTCCCCCCCGGCTCCCGGCAGTATCTTTTCGATGCGGGTTTCAGCTTCTTTAAGTTTGGCTTCGCAATGACGTTTCAACGAAGTGCCACGTTCAAAGGCTTTGATTGCACCCTCTAGCTCGCCGCTCCCATCTTCAAGGTCGCGTACAATGTTTTCAAGTTCAGCCAAAGCTTGCTCAAAGCTAAGTTTTTCAATGTCTTTTGGAATTTCGTTTTTGTCGGCCATTTTTTCGCCCAATTAAGTTAGGTGTTGAGCCTAGCTTCCTAGCCTCGTTGCAACAATATATTTGATCAAACAACACTTGTCTTGATTCTTATCAACTTTAAATGGTATATAAGAAAAAGGTTATATATATTACACCTTAAATAGTGGGAAATACATCAATTGGGTAATCAAAACATCGAAGCCATGGAAGCCAACGCTTTTCGGGCGAGTGCACTGTTAAAAGCGATGAGCAATCAACATCGTCTCATGATTTTATGCCAATTAGCTCCGGACGAAAAATGTGTTAGCGAATTGGAAGAAATTATCGGGCTTAGCCAATCGGCATTATCCCAACACTTGGCCCGCTTGCGCCGGGATGGTTTGGTGAAAACCAGACGCCAAGCCCAAACTATTTTTTATTCGCTTAGCGGTGAAGAAGCCGAGGCAATTATTGACGTGCTGTATGCCTTGTATTGCGCTCCTAATCCATAGCATTAGTCCTTAGCGCTAGTCCTTAGCATCCTTCATTCTTAGTGCACTTCTGATTTATGTTTACGTTGGATATTTTTCTTTTTCGCTTGCCGTTTTTGTTTGTCATGCGCAACAATCCAGCGCAATTCTTCCTTCAAAACATCAATGTGACGGCTTTCCGGCGCTTTGGCTACGGCTTGGATAATGCCTTGGCGCGTGGGCAATGGAAAACTTTCAAAATGTTCTAACATCAAAAATTTAATGCCGGGCCGGACGTGTTCGGACAATAACAGGCTGGTGACAAGTTTTTGCCGCACATCACTTTGCAAGTTCCCCGCTTCGGTCAATTGAATAAATTGAGCCACAAAATCGCTGGCCCCGATATCACCATCGAGCAAAGCACGTAATATCAATTTTAAGGCCGATGCATATTGATGACGGGTTTGGACGATAAATTGGCTGGTACGGGTGCGCACAAAAGCAATAGCTTTGGGGCTGAAATCATTTTCTCGAACCACATCAATGCAACGCGCAACCAAAGGGTGGCGGGTCTTTTCCCCGACCAATTCATACACCCCAGAAATTAAATCTTTATGACAGGCTTGGGGCGATAATCTTGTTGCTGCTGCCAATGCCATGGGTGATTCTGGGTCCAACGTTGCCATCATGGCCAACGGCAATGGATCATCAAATTGACTTAAATCTAGGTTTGGGTTGATTAAATGTTCCGGCAATAAAATACGCGTAGGGTCTTCGGGAACACAAATAGGTGTACCCGCACGATAGCTTTTCTTTATCAACAACGCGGCATCAATGCCCGTTTTGCTAATCCCTAATTTGGCCGTCATTTTTTCTTTATCCTTGCCTTTAATATATCAAGTTCTTTGTTCGCATGACCATTCAGAGCCAAGCTAAAACGTTTTTCTTGTAATTTAGTCGCCGCGCCCGAAGCCCACCATTTACGAAATTGTTTGGCTCCGTTCCTGACATTTGCCACTGCAATTTGTTGGTTCAAGATATCCTGCATCGACAAATGAGCCCGCGCCGCATCGATACGAAAATTTTCAGCGCCACACCAATTTCCTGCCCCATTGTGCGCATACCATTCGGCTTCAAAAGTGTCCAAAGCCTTGGCATCGTCTAATAAATGGGCCAAAACAAGCGTCATAAACACCAACCTTTCTTCAGGAATACGAACTTTTCCCGATCGCCATTTGCTGACCGTTGGCGGGGTTACCCCCGCAACATCAGCTACATCACACCCCGTAAGACCCAATTCATGAAACGCATCAAACACAGGTAAATGCGCACCTTGACCTTCGCTCGAAACATGATGTCCCAAGTTTTCAGCAGGTTCTTGCTGTATTCCATTCTCGTTCTGAGAGGATGCTAATGCGACCGAATCGCCTTTGGAATGCACCGCATATTTTCCTTTATACCCCTAAAGAGTTAGCAAACTCTTGATACGACCAGAATTGTTTCATTTTTTTTACCACCTCAGAGCCAGGGGATTCGCACCCCACGTCAAAAGCAACCAAAATCTCAAAAGAACTACGTATAGGCATTTTAACTGCATCTTGGCACTACATGTAGTTACCGCCCTCTTTTTACCTAACGAATATAGGCAACTTATTTGGGACTTACTGAATATAGTATAGACCACAATATTGAGTACGCACTACGTTGACAGTACACTTTATGTATTATAGTTAATTATTGGTTTACGGGCTTTTTGATTCGCAAAAAATCAGGCCCGCAACATATAAAAATCGTCCGAGGGGGACAAAAACGTGAAAACGCCGTTTGAACGCACAACACTTGGTAGTCTGGACGAAGTTGACGCCAAATCTCAGGAAAAACGATACACAATAACGTTAATCCGACCTTGCGATTCAGATGAAGTATCAATGGAGATGATTTCTGCTCCCGGTCAATCGGCGGCGTTTTTAAGCGCCCAGCAATTTTTCCCCGGCGCCCGCATACTTTCAGTCCAGCCTGTTCCTGAACCATTGCCATTACGGGCAGCCAAAGACACAAGACCCACCCCCAGCGCACGGTTTATTCGTGGCATGTTCCGTCCGGCGTTATTTCGCGACGAACGCGACCTTCATAAAATATCTGACTAAAATTAAATTGAGCAGTTCTCCATGCGTATTGGCATTGACTTAGGCGGAACTAAGATCGAAGCCATTCTATTAACCAGAGATGGCAGAGAACAAGCCCGCATTCGCACACCCACACCCCAAGGCGATTACACGGCAACGATCCAAGCCGTGGCTGGTTTGGTTCAGCAACTGGAAATCGACTTAGACCAAACCCCAACGGTTGGTATTGGTATTCCCGGCACCATCTGTGAAACCACCAAACTGGTTAAAAACGCAAATTCTGTTTGTTTAATCGGCCAAGCCTTGGACCAAAATCTAGCGAAGATTTTGAACAGGCCTGTACGCGTCGCCAATGATGCAAACTGCTTTGCCCTATCTGAGGCCTATGATGGGGCCGCGAGCGGAGCCCAAGTGGTCTTTGGTGTCATCCTTGGCACCGGAGTTGGTGGTGCCATCGTTATGGGTGGCAAGGCTATTTCTGGGGCTAACCTTATCGCCGGAGAATGGGGCCATAACCCATTACCTTGGCCGCAAATTTTAGATGAAGGCGATGAAAGACCGGGGCCTGAATGTTATTGTGGACAATCGGGGTGCGTTGAAACGTTTTTATCCGGCCCAGGGCTTTGCCATGACCACCACAAGCACACCCAACAAAAAATAGACCCCAAAAGCATCGTTGCCTTTGCACGTGGTGGGGATGAAAATTGCGAAGCGACCATGAAACGATACGAACACCGTTTGGCGAGAGCCTTGGCTGTTGTTATCAACATCGTTGATCCCGATGTCATCGTTTTTGGCGGCGGGCTGTCAAATGTGAGCCGATTGTATGAAAACGTCCCGGTGCTGTTACCCCGTTGGGTCTTTTCAGATACGTTGGCGACGAAATTAACAAAAAACAAGCACGGCGATAGTTCTGGCGTTCGCGGGGCCGCTTGGCTGTGGCCTTAATTCAAACACATGCTTATTCGGCAAGTTTTCGCCGCGCGGGGGCGTAGCCTTGGTCCGCCGATTTGTAAATCCAGTCTTGGGCAAGCTTTTCGTTCTTGGCCACCCCACGGCCACTTTCCAACAGCAATGCGATTTCATATTGTGCTTCGCGACTGCCAAGACGAGCCGCTTTTAAAAATAATTCATAAGCTTTTCTGTGGTCTATGGAAAATCCTGTACCATCATTGTGCATATTTGCAAACACCACCAAAGGACGGGGGTCGGTGCCCATTCGTGCCCGTTTGTATAACGCTTGTGCTTTGCGTAAACTTTTATCTACGCCCATGCCTTTTTCAAACAATACACCCAAGGCATACAAGGCTTCTGGCTTTCCTTTTTTAGCCGCCATCGCGTAAAGTTTAGCTGCAAAGGCGGGGTTTTTCTTGACGCCGTTGCCCGTTTCATACAATTGACCCAAGGAAAATTGAGCCAGATGATGTCCACGTTTCGCTGCCTTTTCAAACCATATGGCGGCATTTTTAGCATCAGGCTGTTGCCCGACGGATGATAGATACATGGTGCCAATATCATAATGTTCTTGCGCATCGCCACGACCAGAAGCTCGCTTGACCGCTTCTTTGAGCTGGTTTTCTGTCGCGGTTTTTGCGCTGGCGATCATACCCATTTCGCGTTGGACTTTGATGTAACCTTCAAAAATTTTAAGAAGTTTGGGTACATTGGGATCTTTAGCATCCCAAATTCCGGCTTGTTTCGGCACACGTTTACGCATGTAACGGATAAAATCGCTACAATGGAGGCTTTCAAGTTGTTGGCGAAAATCGATCAAATGTGGCGAATGTTTGTCTAGTTTTAAGTCTTGGTAAGCCATTTCTTCGCGCAACCAAGCTTCGCATTCAACGTCCAAAACTCGCATCTCATTGATGCGGTTTTCAAGATGTTGTTTGCCATGTCCCATCAATTCATGAACCAAAACCGCCGTGAGCTCTTTCAAGGGCCATTTGATCCCGTTTCGCCCAACAATTACGGTGAATTTTTTTCCCGTATCCGTTTGGTCAATTTTTTCAACAAACGTAGGTAGAAACAGGGCAATTTGTTGGGTCGCCACGTGAGCGCCGGGCGGAGGGAACGAAGGATCGTAAACAATCATCACCGGGCCAGCGGCTTTCAATTTTTTAATCACGGAAAAGCTACGCGGTGATTGTTCGGCCAACAAGTCAATCGCCTTAATGATTTTGTTGACGCCCTGTTGAGTTTGCACATCTTTGCCGTTGAAATTTGCCGGACATGGAAAGCCCAATATAACAATGTCCCTATGGACATAGGTCTTATTATTACAATCGGAAAATTGAGCTTGGGCCTGATGGCTCCACAACACAGAAATCCCAACAAGAAACACAAATATACGAAGCATAAATTATAGGATCCTTTATTTTAAGGGTAAGATACTAATCCACCCTAGCTTTGTCTATACGACGGAGTTCTTATGATGATTTAGGCTGAAAGTGCTATAATTGACGCTGAACCCAAACCCAAGGAGGCTGTCATGGACTGTAAAACGATCATGGCCCCAATCAAGGTCCGCTTGTACACAGATCAAATGGCCGGCACGGCTATTGATTTCATGGTTGAAAATCATATGGGGTTGGTCCCTGTGACAAAACGCGATGGTACTTTTGCGGGAATGGTCAGCGGTGACCACCTTATGAAATTTTTACTGCCCCGTAGCTTATCTTCATTGACCGGAGGCTCAAGACACAAGGGGTTTAGTCTCCACAAACGCGCCAGTTACCTTAACGAATCAGCTTTTGAAATGCAGGAACGCTTGACCCAATTACGTGGCCGCCCCATTGCAGAATTGTTGGATTCAGCCGTTAAAATTGCCCGCCTCGACACCCCCGTTATTGATGCCTTGATGATGATCAAAGACAAACAATACGTCATACCCGTTGTCGATGATGACCATAAGCTGGTGGGGGCTATTTCGTTTTTTTCTGTTTTGCATATGCTTGATGAAATGCGGGACCCCCAAACATGATGGCCCCTGACACTAACACTGTGTTGTTTGGTCTTGATCCGTTGTGGTTAAGCACCGGATTGCTGATTGTGTCTTATATTGTGCTGTTAAGTGAACGCTATAATCGCACCGTGGTGGCATTGTTAGGGGCTGGGCTCATGATCATCATGGGTGTCATTTCCCAAAAACAAGCCATCCAAGCCATTGATTTCAATACCATTGCCTTGTTAACGGGGATGATGATTATTGTTGCCATCACGCGGACTTCGGGCGTGTTTGAATATGTTGCCATATGGGGCACTAAAAAAGTCAACGCTGAACCCATGGGTATATTGCTTGTTCTGTCCATCGTCACCGCCGTTTTTTCTGCATTTTTAGATAACCTTACAACCGTCTTGTTGGTGGTCCCCGTTGCTTTGTTAATCGTTGAAAAGCTGAAAGTCAGCCCTTACCCGTTTTTAGTTTCACAAATATTAGCTTCAAATATTGGTGGCACGGCAACGCTGATCGGTGATCCGCCTAATATATTGATCGGTTCAGCAACAGGTCTTAGCTTTGTGCAATTTTTAAGTAACCTAGGCCCCTTTGTTGTGGTGGTGATGGTCGTTATGATTGCCCTTTTTAAAATAATTTGGGGCAAACAATTAATCGCCAGCGAAGCCGACCGCAATAACATTATGCGTTTCAAAGAAACCGAAAGCATTACCGACAAACGATTGCTCGTCATATCGTTGGGGGTCTTAAGTTTAGTCATTACGGGTTTTATATTTGGGGAACATTTAGCAATTCTTCCCGGCACAATCGCGATGTTTGGCGCCGCTGTATTGGTGTTATTCAGCAGTTTAAATCTAAACAGCGAAGAACAAGCTGAATTATTGCACAGTGCCCTTAGCGAAGTTGAATGGGCCGCCTTGTTATTTTTTGTCGGACTGTTCATTATTGTTGCAGGCGTTGAACATGCTGGCTTATTAAATATTCTTGGCGATGTTTTGGTCGAATTTACAAAGGGCGACCCAGCAACCACCGCCTATGCAACATTATGGTTATCGGCAATCATTTCAGCCGCCGTCGACAATATCCCCTTTGTCGCAACGATGATCCCCATCATCGAAAGCATGCAGCATATTTTGGGAGGAACCAAAGCCTTAGAGCCCGTATGGTGGTCTTTGGCCTTAGGGGCATGTTTGGGGGGAAATGGTTCGTTGGTGGGAGCGGCGGCAAACGTAATGGTATCGGGCTTAAGCGAACGCGCCGGTCACCCCATCAGTTTCGTAAAATTTTTAGTCTTAGGCTTGCCCTTTACACTGCTGACCATATCCTTGGCCCATCTCTATATATATCTGCGCTATTTTCTTTAATGTTGTAATCGCCTGTCCCATGGCTCGGCATTTATTTCCCACCGTGCCCGGCAAAATTTTCCGACTAGGCACTTTCTGCCGGGCAAAGCAAATGTCTAAGTGTTTGATTTTCATCAATAATTAATATGGCACACACATTGCCTCTATGGTCAGGCAATCTTGCGAGAAGCGCGCGATTAGACAAGACAGGCCGGACAGAATGGTTCGGAAGGATTGAAACCATGAGCAATGTATTGAGTTTTCCCATGAACGCTTTGGATTTGAAAAAAAACGACAATTTACAACACACAACCTTTGAGACAAGGTTGGAATCTGAGGCTAATGCTGAGGCTATTTCTGAACCCGCCGTGGAACATGAAAAAAGCAAGGGCATCAACTTATTAACTTCTTTGGCGTATCTGCAAGAATGCCTCGACAAAAAGGGCAGTTCCATTGATATAGACACCATTCAATCATGCCTAAGCGCGGCTAAAGATGCGTTTCATTCAGCCTTAAGCATGGAACGCACCATCATCAATCAAACTCTGCGCATTGAAGAAATGTCGCACATCGCCAGCACCGATCAATTGACCGGCGTATACAATCGCCGGGGGTTTGAAACCGAATTTAGACGGGTTTTGTCAGCGGCGACACGGTACGGTGAAACAGGTGTTTTAATTTATGTCGATCTTGATGGATTTAAGCCTATTAACGATACCTATGGTCATGCCGCCGGCGATGAAATGCTGGTCGAAGTTGGACGTTTGTTACAGGAACACGTGCGCCCCCACGACATGGTAGCGAGGCTTGGCGGTGATGAATTCGCCGTATTACTGACCCGCACCGATTGGGAAGATGGCTTAAGCCGCGCCGAACGCCTTAAGCATATCCTAAACACCCATTATGTGAACTGGAACGGCAAACACATCGCCATGCGTGCCAGCCTTGGTTTTCAATGTTATGGCGCTCATGCTGATGCAGACGCGTTGTTACACAAAGCAGACCATGCCATGTACCAAGCTAAACGCTTGCGCAACGAATCACGTTAAAGACCCCCGTAACATCAGTTAAAAAAGGACACCTTGGTACGCTGACAATTTAAAAAAACAATTCACAGCTCTAGGAACTTTCATGGATCTCCTCTTTACCCCTCAAGCCCCAACTTCCGTCCCGCGCCACTTCGGTGGCCGGGCGGATTTTTTTCGCTTGGAACGGCTTGGCACGAGGAGCCTATGAAAATCGAAACAGCCCTCCCCCCTCAATCATTTTATAGCCCAAGCCCATTGGCGCAGGGCAAAGATGTCATTTTGTTTCGCCCAAACCCACCGCCTGAAAACATCCCCGGAAGCGGCGTAACGCTCAGTGAAAGCCCTTTCAAGGCTATTATTACAGGGGTAAATGCCCATGCTATATCACCCCGCGATGTTCAAAAATTAAGTTTGGATTTATACGCTAACGGTATTTTAAGTTGGGAAGAACACGAAGACTTATCCTTCCAAGTGGAGCTTCACCCCGATTTCCCCAAAACCATAGGAGCTTTGACGGGGGAAAAACCCCTACCCAACCAGCCCAAAGACTTTGTCAAAGAATGGGAACAACGCTTAGATTTTGAAAAACGTTTTGCCCCCGACGGCCAAAAACGTGCCCGGGCCTTGCATATATTGTCCGTGCTAAGACGCATAGACAGCCCAACCAGCATAGATACGTAAGCGAATTAGCCAAGCGCCTTCAAAGCTTTTCTGATTTCCATATCTTTACCTTTGGCATAGGCGGCTATGGTGGTGTCGACATTAACGATATGAGCCAGCCACCATGTTTTTAAGAAGGTACGAAGATCATGTAAAATGTCGTCATTTTTGCTGGCATACCATTTTTCAGCAAGTTCGGTGGCGCGTTCGATAAGCATTTTATGTTGGGCTTGGTGTTCTTCTAGGTTGGGGTAACCACAAACCTTCATTAGAGCTTCTTCGCGGCCAAAATGGTAACGCGTGTAATCAATAAGGTCCCATATAACGTTGTTCAAAATGGCCGCATCCACTCCAGTTTGAGCCACTTTATTGGTTAACCCGATCAAAACTTGGTGATCTCTATCAATGGCATCAACGCCGACCCTAAGCTCATCGGTCCATAACAACACCTCGCCATTTGTAGCCAAGGGTAAGGCCATCCAAAACGTGCTACCGACATTTACTTCGCTGGTAAAGCCAATGGAACCTGCCATATGTTCCACCAATAACTTAGTCACGGTCAAGCCAATGCCTGTACCTTCTCTGGCGATCATCGAATCTTCGTCTAAACGGCGAAACATCATAAAGACATTTTCAAAATTTTCTTTGGCAATGCCAACTCCTGTATCTGTGACAGATATACGCAAAAAACCATCAACCGTTTCGGTACTAACAAGAACGGTGCCACCAGCTTTGTTGTAATTAACGGCATTTGACAACAGGTTTAGCAACGCTTGTGTAAAACGCACCTTATCCGTCTGCAATACAGGTGTACTTTCCGTTGCCACATCTTTTGAAATTTTTATATTTTGCTGAATACCAATGGGTGCCGTTAATTTGATGCAATGATCAATAATTTCATGCGCATCGGTTTGTTCCACGGACAACGAAAGCTGGTCGGCTTCAATTTTGGCAAGATCAAGAACGCCATTGACCAATTCAAGAAGATGACTGCCGCCTTCAATAATGCTTTCCACATGTTCATTTTGAATGGGTTTGAGCGGGTTTTTAGGATCAAATTGCAACATTTGCGCAAACCCCAAAACAGCATTTAAAGGGGTTCTCAATTCATGGCTCATACAGGCCAAAAATTCTGACTTTGCCCGGTTCGCTATTTCAGCTTCTTCTTTGGCGTGGGCCAATGCGCTGGTGCGGGCATCCAAGGCAGATGCCATGCGATCAAAGGAAATGCTTAACTGGCCAAGTTCACCTGCACGCTGGTCGACGTTAGAACGCGCCTTTAAATCACCCCTTGCCAGCCTTTCAGACAAGATGATCAAACGATCAATGGGGTTGATCAACATGACCTTTGCGCTCATCCAACCTAATAAAAGTGATACGGCAACAAACCCCCCAAGCACCATAAGGCGTTTGTACAAGTTTACTTCGACGGATGTTTGCACACCTTTAAGGGGCGTCAATGACATCACAAAAGCCCCATTGGGAACAAGAGGTATGCTTGCAAAAGCCCCTATCATCATATTCCCATTGTCCATTTCCAAAAGACCAGCCCCTGTTTTTTGCTGAACAATGTTTGCCAACAGTTTGGGCATCCCCATATTGGAACCAACTGCGTACAAATTCTTTGGATATGACGCCAAAATGGTTCCCGTGCCATCAAAAACGACAATACGTTCGTCCTTTATTGATGCCACTGTCGGCAGGTATTTTCCCAGCCAGGTCAGGCTAAGGCCGTTGTTAAGGGTCCCCAAAATTGTATTTTGCGCATCTAAAATTGGCTCTGAAAAAACCAAAATAGGCTTACCCGTTAACACGCCAAACTTAAACGGGCTGACTGCGAATTTTTTGTTTTCAAAGGCCGCATTAATATTTGGTGATTTTTTCAGATGAATGGATTTTGCCAGTGGCCCCGAACTACACACCAAAAATTTAGTACGATTAACAAAAGAAAAATTGGTGTATTTGGGGTATTTCTTGCCAACCTCATGCAAAAAAGAGGTGCAATCGGCTAAATTTCCACTTTTGATTTCTTTGGCAACCGTTAGCCCACGAAGAAGATCATGAGAAGCACTGATCAAGCTGGAAATTTTTTCCACAACGGTTTGGGCTGACATTTTAAGATCATCACGAACCTCGGCCGTTCGTTTCTGTTTTTCTTGGGATGCGGTGTAAACGTCAAACAAAGCCAATGGAATGGCCACAAGGACAATCAATAGCACAAAGCGGTATCTTAAACTTTTTACATTGCCCATCATGCAAACCTAACGAACGGTTTCAGCAATTTTCAACTGTCCTTAAGCTCATTTTTTTCTATTTTGGGCACGGGCGCAAGCTTTAAATGCAATTCCCGCAAACGTTCTGGTTCTGCAGGACATGGGGCGCCCATCAATAAATCTTGGGCCTGTTGATTCATGGGAAAGGCTATGATTTCGCGGATATTAGGTTCGTCGGCCAACATCATCACCATACGGTCGATACCAGGAGCCGAGCCACCGTGAGGCGGAGCCCCAAATTTGAATGCTGACAACATGCCACCAAATTCTTTTTCCACCACATCGTTGGAATACCCGGCAATTTCAAAAGCTTTGTACATAATTTCTGGCAAGTGGTTTCGAATGGCGCCCGAAGATAATTCAATGCCGTTGCACACGATATCGTATTGATAGGCCAAAACATCCAAAGGGTCGCCCGATTGCAAGGCTTCAAGCCCGCCTTGGGGCATGGAAAACGGATTGTGAGAAAATTCAATTTTATCCGTTTCTTCATCTAATTCATACATGGGATAATCAACGATCCAGCAAAATTTGAACTGTCCGCTTTCCCGAATATCAAGTTCATCACAGATCTTGTCACGAGAAAGTCCAGCGTATTTAGCCGCCAAGTTTTCTTTTTGACAGACAAAGAACACAGCGTCACCATCCGCAACACCAACCTGTGCCTTGATTGCACGGACGCGGTCTGAATCCAAATTTTTAGCGATCGGGCCTTTGGCTTCGCCGTCTGAGCCATAAATAATATACCCCAAGCCACCCATGCCTTCGTCACGTGCCCAAGCGTTAAGCTTGTCAAAAAAGCTGCGGGGACGGTCAGCTGCTTTTGGTGCTGGAATTGCCCGTACCACAGAACCTTTTTCAATGTTCGAAGCAAACAAGCCAAACCCACCACCGGCAAAATGGTCCGTCACATCGCTCAGAATTAACGGATTGCGCAAATCCGGCTTGTCAGAACCGTATTTCAACATGGATTCCTTGTAGGGAATACGCGGAAATGGGAATGGGGTAACGTCTTTACCACCACCAAATTCTTCAAAAACGCCATGAAGAACGGGTTCAATCGCTTCGAACACTTCGTCTTGAGTACAAAAGGCCATTTCGTAATCAAGCTGGTAAAATTCGCCCGGCGAACGGTCGGCACGGGCGTCTTCATCCCGAAAACAAGGGGCAATTTGGAAATACTTATCGAATCCTGACACCATCAACAATTGTTTGAACTGTTGCGGAGCTTGGGGCAACGCATAAAACATGCCGGCATGGTGACGCGATGGCACCAAATAATCGCGGGCGCCTTCGGGTGACGACGCGGTCAAAATCGGCGTTTGCATTTCCAAGAAACCTTGGGCTGTCATGCGATTGCGAATGGACGCGATAACGCGGCTACGCAACACGATGTTGGCGTGAACTTTTTCCCGGCGCAAATCTAAATAACGGTGCGTCAACCGCATTTCGTCTGAATATTCTTCGGTTCCAGCAACTTGCATAGGCAATACGTTTGCGGCACTTTCCAAATGAAAGCTTTCCACAACTATTTCAATATCGCCCGTTGGCAATTCAGGGTTGATGGTTTCATCAGAACGTTTCACCACTTTGCCCGTTACGGTAATGACGCTTTCCGTACGGGTATCTTCAATCGCTTTGAACAAGTCGCTTGATTCATCAATCACCACTTGTGTTAATCCATAATGATCTCGCATATCAACAAACAACAATCCGCCATGATCGCGCTTGCTATGAACCCAGCCAGAAAGTCTAATTTCCAGTCCAGCTTGTTCGGCGCGTAATTCACCGCAGTTATGGGTACGATAGGGGTGCATGGGAAATCCTCACGTTAAAAAAGGGGCGCAAACCGCGCCGTTACGCATGTGTTTATCAAGGGAAAGCGGACTATCCAAGCCCTAATAACAAATTGTCTGAATAAAAATCCACACAGAAGGTTCCAGCTCGACCAAAAACCATGTAAAAGCTATTTATGACAATGATTACACAAACAAAAGATTTGATCGCATTTTGCCAAAAGCTTAAAGGCACCCCCTTTGTGACCGTTGATACGGAATTCATGCGGGAAAGCACGTATTATCCGTTGCTGTGTCTGGTTCAGGTCGCTGGCCCCGACGATACGGTTGCCGCCATTGATGCCCTAGCACCGGGCATTGATCTGGCCCCATTATTTGATTTAATGAACGCGCCGGAAACTTTGAAAGTTTTCCATGCCGCACGCCAAGATTTGGAAATCTTTTATCACTTGATGAAAAAGGTACCAGCCCCCCTATTCGACAGCCAAGTCGCGGCTATGGTATGTGGATTTGGCGATCAAGTGGGCTATGAAAATTTGATCGGCAAATTAACCAATGCGCGAATTGATAAATCTTCGCGCTTTACCGATTGGTCAAGGCGTCCGCTTTCAGAACGTCAAATCACCTATGCTTTATCGGACGTCACCCACCTTCGTGATGCTTATCGAAAACTTCAGTCTCAGCTAGAAAAAAATGAACGGGAAAGCTGGTTGACTTCGGAAATGAATATTTTGACGTCACCCGCCACGTATGAAGGCAATCCAGATTTAGCCTATAAACGCATCAAAGCCCGCCACCCCAAACCCAGAATTATTGCCATTTTGCGCGAAGTTGCCGCATGGCGAGAACGAGAAGCCCAACGCCGCGACATGCCGCGTAACAGAATCTTGCGTGATGATGCGATATTGGAAATTTGCCACCATGCGCCCAAATCACCCGATGATTTAGCGCGCACCCGAGGCTTAAGCGAACGTGTGGCCAATGGGGCTTCGGGCGTCGAAATTTTAAAGGCCGTGGCGCGCGGTCTCAGCATTCCCGATGCTGACCTTCCGGCCCCAGAAAAACGCAAAGATTTACCATCTGGTATTGGGCCTGTGTCTGACCTTATCAAAGTGTTTTTAAAGATGGTGTGCCAACAAAACGATGTCGCGCAAAAATTGATCGCCAATGCATCAGACATTGATCAAATTGCGGCTTATGGTGAAAAAGCGGATGTCCCTGCGATGCAAGGGTGGCGTTATGAATTGTTTGGTGGACCGGCGGTCAAGCTGCGTTCAGGCGAAATGGGGCTTGCTATCAAAAACAAAAAAGTCATTTTGTTGGAAAATTCTGATACCGAATAAGCGTGCATCTTGGGCCATTTTTTATATTAGTCGTCGTCTTCGGATATATGTTCCAAATCTTCGATTTTGGATTTCATTCCCAAAGCCTTGGCTAAGGTTTTAAGGCGCCGTTCAACGGCGTCGCTAAGCAATGCCGAACGATCTTTTTCAGCTATGCCCAAATACAATTTTTCTTTACCAAGGCGCAGTTTAGTTCCCACCAACAATCCCGGCGCTCCACCGGATATGGTATGGGCTAAATTCAAAGCTTGGCCAGTAACTTTTATCCAATCTAATTGATCATCGTTCAATAATCCTAACGTGGGTTTGACCAAGGCATCACTTAGATCACCACCCTGCCGGACATACAGCGATGAGGCTAACAACGCCCGGTCAGAATGCCTAAGTCCTGCATAAGGAATACGTAAAGCCCGTATATACGTATGTTCAGCACGATAATCTGGGTGTTCATTCCAGCCAATATCGCTCATTAAACACGCGGCATAGCGCAATCGTCTTTGCACAGGTGTTTCCCCCACATACAAAGGGGCTAGCCACTCGCGAATTTCACGGCCATGCAAAGCAAAACGCCCGGTCCGTTCCACCATGGTTTTACACGCGCTGATCAATGGATCTTGGTGGCGCATATTTTCTGGCAAAGCCGAAAGCAATGCTCCTTCGCGCATGCCAAAGCCTGAAAACTTCAACGTATTAGCCTTTGTCGCCATCAACATGCCCTCTAATGCGGCAGCAGCAAACGGCAACGTATCAATACGCTTTTTTGGAATTTCTGGGATCATTTCCAAGGAATGACGACCCGACCCGCTGATCAATTGCAAGATTTCTCGGGCTTTGTCCGCTGAAATAGAAAAATTGTCCACCACATGCAAAGGGTGGTTTGTTTGATCTATCAAAATACGCGCAATCGCGCGCCAAGATCCGCCTGCGGCATACAACGTTCGACCCGTTATATCTTTCAGCCAGTCCAATTCTGATAGGGTTTTATCAACCAAGGTACGGGCTTTTTTAGGGCTTCCATTGGAAATTTCTGCCAATCGCAAATGCCCTAAAGCAAAGGTACCTGATTGTGTAAATTGGCCGTGATCAAGACCAACAAGGTCCAAACTGCCGCCACCAAGATCGCCGATCACACCATCGGCTTGGGGCACCCCCATCAACAGCCCCAAAGCCGCATACTTAGCCTCATCTTCGCCGCTTAAAACTTTGATTTCCACGCCCAAGGCATCTTTGACGGTTTTCACAAAATCAGGACCGTCTTCGGCTTCGCGCACGGCGGCCGTTGCCACCATATCCAACGTTTTGACGCCCATGGCGTTAGCTAGCCCAACGAACCTTTGCAGGCTTCTTAACGCACATTTCACCCCATCAGGGTTTAAATGCCCGCTTTCGCCCAAGCCGCGTCCCAGTGCGCATTGTGATTTTTCGTTATACATAGGGATGGGCAATCGCATGGGAGCGTCGTACACCACCAAACGGACGGAATTTGATCCGATATCAACCACCGCAACGCGACCTGAAGGCATACCAGGTTTCACAATTTCTGTTTCATACATTGTCTAATCGCTAACTGTTCGCATTTGGTTTTGCCCGATTTCTTGGTTTTGCTTTGGTTTTGGCTTTACCCTTGCCACGCCCCGAAAGGCTTATATTCGTCATCAAATAATGATGTACACTGATATCTTGATTGCTGTTGGCGCGTTTAAACCGACCATCCGACATAAGATCCCAACTTTGAGATGTATCGCGCAAATTCAGCACTAAAATTTCATCCAAAATTTGTCGGTGCACCGTTGGGTTTTCAATCGGAACCAAAGTTTCAACCCGGCGGTCTAAGTTTCGTTGCATCCAATCTGCAGACGAAATATAGACCTTTGCCTCCCGCGAGGGCAGCTCTTGACCATTGGCAAAAGCAACAATCCGAGCGTGTTCTAAGAAACGCCCAACAATGCTTTTTACATGTATATTTTCGCTAAGACCTTTGACTCCCGGACGCAAACAACAAATGCCACGAATAACCAATTCAATTTTAACACCCGCATTCGAAGCCTCGTACAGTGCATCAATAAGCGCCGTATCCACCAATGAATTCATTTTTGCCCAAATTCCTGCAGGTTTTCCAGCCTTGGCATTTTTAATTTCATGATCGATGCATTCCAACAATTGGTCGCGTAAATTTATCGGCGCAAAGAATAGCTTTTCCGTGCCTTCGGGATGAGCGTATCCCGTCATATAGTTAAACAGGCGCGTAGCATCGGCGCACAGTTTTGTATCACACGTAAACAAAGATAAATCAGTATATACCTTGGCCGTAATAGGGTGATAGTTTCCCGTACCATAATGCACATAAGAGCGAAGCCCTCCGGCTTCTCGACGCACAACCAAGTTCACCTTGGCATGGGTCTTTTTATCCATAAATCCATAAATAACCTGAACCCCGGCCCGTTCTAAATCCCTAGACCAGCGAATATTGGCTTCTTCATCAAAACGCGCCTTAAGTTCAACCATAGCCGTGACCGATTTTCCGGATTCAGCGGCTTCGATCAAAGCTTCGACAATGGGACTGTCATTTGATGTGCGATATAAGGTTTGCTTAATGGCAACCACTTTGGGATCACGCGCAGCTTGGCGAACAAATTGAACAACAACGTCAAAGCTTTCATACGGATGATGAACCAAAAGGTCTTTTTTGCTAACCGCTTCAAAGACGTTACCGCCAAAATCACGGACGCGATCGGGGAAACGAGCATGGAAAGGTTCAAACTGAAGGTCAGGCCGTTCTTTGACAATCAGTTTTGATAAATCCGCCATCCCCAATATGCCACCCATATGGAAAACGTCTTCATTGCCGACACCTATTTCACGGATCACCAATGATTCTAAATCTGTCGGCATATCCGTGTTAACAGCCAGCCGAATAACGGAACCACGACGACGACGTTTTAGCGCGCTTTCAAAGGTACGTACCAAATCTTCGGCTTCTTCGTCAATTTCCATTTCGCTGTCACGAATAACGCGAAAATTGGCAATTTGCACCGGGTCATAGGATGGGAAAAGACGGTCTAAGAAAAGCACAACTAACTCTTCGATGGGGATAAAACGAATAGATGATCCCGGCAAGCGCACAAACCGATCCAATAAGTGCGGGATGGGCAACAAGGCGCGCAAGAGTTGGTCAGATTTACGTTGTTTCAACAACATAACCAAAGAAAAACCAAGGTTTGGAATGAACGGGAATGGGTGTGCCGGATCAATAGCCAAGGGAATCAAAACCGGAAAAATATGTTCCATAAAATAATTTTCAAGCCACTTGTTATCGCGTTGAGACAATTCGTCACGATCAAGAACTTTGATTTGTTCCTCGGCCAATTTCTTTTTAAGGACGACCCAAATGCGCTGTTGTTCCAACATCAATCGCTGAGCGGCTTGGTTTATGGCGTCTAACTGCTGGGATGGGTTCAAACCGTCTTGGCTGATGGAGGCGATCCCAGCGCGAACTTGGCCTTTCAGACCAGCCACCCGCACCATGTAAAATTCATCCAAGTTTGCGGCTGAAATACTAAGAAATCTAACCCGTTCAAGTAAGGGATGGTTTTCATTCATGGCTTCTTCGAGGACACGCGTATTGAAAGCCAACCATGACAGTTCACGATTGATAAAACGGTCCGTTGACTGTTTGGAAATGTGGCCGGGAGCTTTTGTGGTCATAAAGAATATCCAAATACTTACATGTGGTTATCAGCATAAGCCGTTGCACAACTTTTGTCATGCTTAGACACTGTAATTTATATATGAAAAAAATATATGTTAGGCCGTTGCAATATTAATTTTTAACCCCACATTATTTTCATAGCACACTGAACTACTCAAAAGTGAATGTTTGGGCCCCCCCTCCTTAAATATTCACGTAATGTGTAGATTGATGTGAGCCGCTAGCCAAATCCTCCCCCAATTGGTTAGCGGCTTTTTTCTGTCTAAGCCTTCTATCTGTCTAAGCCTTCATTTTTTCAAGCACCGAACGCACCAAAGGCACCGTTATTTTACGTTTTTCCGCCAAGGCGTCCCGGTCGATCGCGGCAATTAGCCTGCCAACCCCCGCAAAGCTACGGTCCATCCGTGAAACCATATAGACAAGCACGTCCGGGTTTACCGTCAATTGACGGTCTGAAAATTGCTTTACAATTAACGCCGATAACAATGTATCATCCGGTGATTTAATTTCCGCGACCAATGATGTGTTCATGCGAGAACTTAAATCTTTCAATTTCACCCCCCACCGCGGCGGCGGGGACAATGCTGTAATCAAAATCTTTACACCAAATTCTGCGGCTAGATTGTACAGGTGAAAAAGCTCTTCTTCCAAGCCTTCTTGCAAAAAAGCCTCAATATCCTCAATAACCAAAGCCTTTTGATTACGAATAGCTTGATCGGCACCTGCTGATCTAAGCTGGTCTAGCGACAAAATCCCCGCACCGGATTGGGCCAAAAAAACATTTGAAAGGTGGGTTTTTCCGGAATGTTTTGGGCCAACGATCACCAAAGCCACAGAAGTCCAATTGGGCCATTGTTCAACCCATTTCACGGCCTCAGCGTTCGAAGAGGCAACCAAGAAATCTTCGCCGTCCAAGGCCGGGCGATGGTTAAAAGTAAAAGGTAACTGTGTCACGTTAATCGCCTGTATACAGAACGCTTTCTAAATATTGATCAATGCCAAACCGGACCAATACACCAACGATAGAAGCAATAGGAACGGCCAACAATACGCCCGTGAAACCAAACAAGGCTGCACCGGACATCAGCGCAAATATAATCCACACCGGATGCAGACCAACCCGCCCCCCAACCAGATTTGGCGTCAAAATGGCTGCATCCAAGGTTTGACCAATGGCAAACACAGATCCGACTAAAACAAACGAGGTAACATCAGTGAATTGGATCAAAGCCACAATAAATGCCACCATTAACCCCAACATCATACCCACATAAGGCACGAAAGCCATCAAGCCCGTCGCCAATCCAATCAACAACCCAAAATCAAGACCAACCAAAGTTAATCCCGTGGCATAAATTGCCCCCAAAGCCAAACAAACCGTAGCTTGTCCACGCACGAAGCCGGCAATGGTTTGGTCGATTTCTTTAAATTGGTCACGAATGATTTGCGCAGATGCGCGTGGCAATAATTCATCAACCTTCGCCACCAACAAATCCCAGTCCCGTAATAGAAAGAAAGCCACAACAGGCATGATGAACAATATGGACAAGGTGTTCACAAAAGCCTTACCTCCCAAAAACACGCTTTGAATAACGCGGCCTAACCAAGCCACAGCATTGCCCGCAAAAGCCCCAGCGCTGTCTTTTAAGGCTTGTAATTCATTAACACCCAATTGAGCCTGCAGTTTTTCTAAAAACGGATCAATAATAGCGCGGGCCGCATCCACTCCTAACGGAATCGAAGAAATAAGCCCGGTTATTTGGGTTTGTAGCAACGGCAACAACGAAACCAACATACCGGCGGCCACAATAAAAAAGGCTAGCAAAATTAAGGCGGTCGCGGCTGACCTAGATTGAATCACTTTTTCCAAGCGATCAGCCACGGGATCAAGAAAATAAGCAACCGCAAGCCCCGTGACAAATGGGGTTAAGACGCCGGACAAAACGTAAAGGACACCCAAAAACAGAAACAAGCCGCATATCCAAAACCACACTTGGGTTTGGCGGAGGCCGCTTGGCGTTGTGTTAACCGTCATTTCTTATTCTCCAATTCGTTGGTTCGGTTGAAACACGTAGCAGCGTATGCAAACCCTGAAAAAACCGTCGTTATGGCCGTAATGACCATCAACACATCCAACCCCTTACCCATGTCTATACCATATCCTGCATTTGCCATGACCCCGGCGGCAAGTAAAATTTGCAACACCGTGTTGATTTTGCTGATCATTAAGGGTTGCATGGTAAGGGAATGCGTCAAGGTTTCAAGCAACAACGCCCCACCAACAATAGCAATATCGCGAAACACCACCAATATTACTAACCAACTGGAAATATGCCCCTCAAGACCTAGGCTAATGTATATAGACACCAACAAAGCCTTGTCCGCCAACGGGTCCAAGTATTTGCCAAGTTCCGTTTCCAAATCAAACCGCTTGGCAACAAAACCATCCAAGGCATCCGAAATTCCCGCCGCCACAAAAACCCAAAAGGCATGAAGCAACATGTCTTCGACAATCAACCAGATGACCAAAGGCACGGAAATAATACGCAACAACGTGATCAGATTGGGGATGTTTTGCAAGACTAACACTAAGGCGTAGCCTGAGCATTATGACGAGGCCCTAAATACCAATGTCCAGCCTCTTCCCACAGCATCAAATCAGCTTGGTCCAAAGATAACGCTAGTTGTTCAGCATCACCGATGAAATTCAAATTCAAATGAACTTCGCCTTGACGCATCAACACCACATCGGCTCGTCGTACTATAGCCACGCCATTCAAGCGATCACGTACACGCACCCAATCTTTTAAATCACTGATGCGCACTTGCAAGGGCAACATCTGGGCTTGGCCAATCTGAATCAGATTGTCTTGTTTCCAATTGTCTTCGACTTGGGTTTTAAGCTGTTCAACGGCTCGCGCTAACAAACCATTGATATCTTCACCGTCTTGGGTCGTGAAGCTTTTGACGACTGTGTTTTCTTGTAACGCTGAACCAAAACGAGTTAAATAAACTTCAAGTTCAGGTCGACCATAGGCTGAATCCATTCGTAATATACCGTGAGCAACCACAACATCCCCGGTTTCATAACGGGTGGTAATTTCTTGTAATCGCTGGACATCACCTTCGATGGCTTGTTCAGCGCCAATGGACCGAATATCTTGTAAATCGCCCATGGGCAATACCATCGGCACTAATCCTTTGCCTCCCACTCGGCCTAATCCATCCCAAGCTTGACGCCAAGGGTTAGGCTCATCCCAAAGCAGCAAAGCCCCGGCGGCTTGGTACACGGGCAACACCAACACAGGCTTTGATGTCGTTTCCGCGTACGGAATGTGGTTTTGTTCCAACAAGGCCCGAACGGCAGGAGCGTGAAAATGATAAACCATGCTGGCGATATAACGAACCGAAGACACCTTTTCGTCCTTAACCGAAAAATCGGAAATAAGCTGGCTGGTCGATTTTGCTGATATTTTGGGAAGGCGGTCATAGTAAGCGCTCAAAGTAAGCCGTTTGAATAACATGGACAGAGCTTTTTGTTCGCCTTCGGCTTGCGCTTGAACTTGGGCGGCTTTTGCCGAATCGGCTGTCACATCAACGGCAACGTCAGGAACTTCAAATAACCGGGGCGCTGCGGCTTTGGTAATTGATGAAAAAGCAACCAAGGCTAAGGCACACAAGACGGTGCTAAAGCCCTTGCGCAGCATCATAAATACCCAAGATGTCGTGTATTGCATCATAATGTTATCGGGCTCCTTTCTTATTTTGGTATTTTGCATCATTGCAAACCGCTTCCAAATGTTTATTTTCACACCATTGGCACTGGTTTTACCACGTTGAGCCATCAATACCAGAACGGCGTGAATTAATCACGTAAGGAGGCCACTATTTCTGGGGCAAGTTACAAAGACGCTGGCGTCGATATAGATGCTGGCAATCAGCTCGTTGAAGCCATTAAAGGCGATGCAAAATCCACCACGCGGACTGGAGTCATGTCAGGTCTGGGTGGTTTTGGGGCTATGTTTGACCTTAAAAACGCAGGCTTCAAAGATCCTATTTTAGTGGCTGGAACCGATGGTGTCGGGACTAAGTTAAAGGTTGCGATTGCCACCAAGAAACACGATACCGTTGGCATTGATTTGGTCGCCATGTGTGTAAACGACTTGGTTGTCCAAGGGGCTGAACCTTTATTCTTTTTAGATTATTACGCCACAGGCAAGCTTGATATCGCAGCCGGGAAAGACATTATTTCTGGCATTGCCGAAGGGTGTCGGCAATCGGGTTGTGCCTTGATCGGCGGCGAAACGGCTGAAATGCCCGGTATGTATGGCGGCGGTGATTATGACCTTGCTGGATTTTGCGTTGGTGCCGTGGAACGTGATGACGTTCTGACGGGCGATGACGTTCACGAAGGCGATGTTATTTTGGGGCTGGCTTCAAACGGGCTGCATTCCAACGGATTTTCATTGGTTCGAAAAGTGGTTTCCGATGCCGTTATTGGCGGCCCCGCAGCAACAAAAATGCAAGCCGCCTTACGCGACCACGTCGTTGATCGCGCACGGTTGGCCTATGAAATAGAGGCCCCGTTCGCCCCTGGCCAAAAATTAGGGGAAGCCTTGCTAGCCCCCACTAAAATTTATGTAAAGTCTTGTTTAAAAGCCATTAAAGCCGGTGGCGTGCATGCGTTGTCACATATAACGGGTGGCGGCATTTTGGAAAACATTCCCCGCGTTTTACCAAATACCTTGGCGGCCCATGTGGATGCAACCAGCTGGAACATGCCCCCCGTCTTTGGCTGGTTACAAAACCAAGGCAACATCGCGGCAAATGAAATGGCCCGCACCTTTAATTGCGGTATTGGCATGGCCGTTATTGTTGAAGCTTCTCGCGCCGCTGAGCTTTTGTCCATTTTAGAATCCGAAGGCGAAACCGTATATCAAATAGGCCACATTGTTGCACGGCCAACGGGCAATGATGGGGTCATTTTAGACAATGGCGAACAAGCCTGGGGCAAATGATGAAAATTGCAGTTCTTATCTCAGGACGTGGATCGAATATGCAGGCTTTACTCGAAGCCTGTAAAAGCGATAGTTTTCCCGCTGAAATTGTTTTGGTTTTGTCTAACAAAGCCGATGCCAAGGGCCTCATCACCGCCAAAGAATCTAATATCCCCACGGCCTTTATAAACCCCAAAAATTTTGATAATCGAGAAAATTTTGATGCCGCCTTGAGCGAACTTATCGTTGAATCTGAGGCGGATTTTGTTTGTTTAGCAGGTTACATGCGTTTGTTATCAGACGAATTTGTGCGTACTTGGCGTGATAAATTGGTCAACATCCACCCATCGCTTTTACCATTATTCAAAGGCTTACACGTCCACGAACAGGCGTTGGAATCCGGTGCGCGCTTTTCTGGATGTACTGTTCATTTCGTTCGCCCAGCCATGGACGAAGGCCCCATCATTGCCCAAGCCGTCGTACCAATTTTACCCGGCGACACAGCCGATATCCTCGCCACGCGTATTTTGGCCCAAGAACACATACTCTATCCTTTGGCGATTAAATTAATTGCCGAAGGACGGGTGCGTGTGACTGCTGAACGTGTCATAATTAACGATCATCAGCTACCCATTGGTACGCTGCTTAATCCAGAAGGTTAAATAACTATGTCGACGTGTCCTTGTGGCTCAGGCCTTGGCCTTGAAAGTTGCTGTCAACCTTATATCAATGGGGATAAACCTGCCCCCACCGCCGAAGCTTTAATGCGTTCGCGTTATGTGGCTTATACCCAAGGTGCAATTGAGTATCTAAAAAACACTTTGTCAAAAGCCCAGCAAATCGATTTCGACATGACCGGCGAAGACGCTTCGTCCACCAAATGGCAAAGTCTTGATATTCGATCAACCAAGGGCGGGCTTGAAAAAGACGATCACGGTGAAGTTGAATTTATCGCCCGGTACAAAGCGGCTGGGGAACAACATGCCCACCACGAACTTTCTTATTTTGGTCGTGAAGATGGACGTTGGGTTTATATGGATGCGGTCTTTAACCCCAAAAGTGCGCCAGTAACATCCGTCAAAGTGGGACGCAATGATCCTTGTCCTTGTGGTTCCGGTAAAAAATTCAAAAAATGTTGCGGTTAATTTTGAACTGGCTTTCGCGTCGTTGTCCATAACGCCCACCCTATGACTGCCGGACCAATGGGTAAACCAATGGTCTTGATCAACATCGCGCTGTAAAATGGCAACATTATCACCATAATTAAAGCCAAAGCTTCCCACGGACGCCAAGCGTTGTCTTGTAAGCGCCACGCAAACATGACCGTCAACACAACCAAATCGTAATCCCAAGCATAAGGGGTTGCTAAAAACGTTGCCAACACCAAAGTCGTGGCTTTTAAACTATCGGATACGGGTCTGCGCCATACGGTCACCACAGCAGCAATAGCTGCCGCCAAAGCAGGCATTTGCAAGGCCCAAGACAAGGTTTGATTCACCCCCAGCAATTGCGCGGTTACGAATGTTGTTGGCATACGATGCCAAAGCCCATCAGCGTGGACGAAAATTTGGCTCACCACAGCCATACGATCCATGTAAGCAAGCCAAGCGTCCACACCCCAAAGCCCTATAGACACACTCACCAAAGTCATAACCGTGACCGTTGCCGAGGTAAAGGTCCGCCAATGGCCTGCACAAATCAAAGCCAACGGTATCAATAGGCCCAAGTGTGGCTTGTACGATAGAACACCAAACAAAATACCCGCGACAAGCGGATGGGATTTTAACAACAACAAACCACCGCCAAGGCATACTGCGCTTAGGGCGCCATTTTGACCATACAAGCTGTTCACAAAAATGGCCGGGCTGGCGACAACAGCAAGGATTGCATTGTGAAGGCCTAGCATGGGTTTTACCATGGCATACACAGCGGCCCAGCCCAAAAGCGTCCATACGAACAAGGCAGGCCCGAAAGGCAAAAAAGCAACTGGCAATGTGATCAGTAAAAAATGTGGAGGATAACCGTAAAGGTAGGGTTCCAAGGTCGCCTTAGCAAAATTTTGCAACGCATCTAAGAAAATTTTAAAATCATACACATCAATGCCATGGCCGCTGAGTGCAAATTTTGCCCCCATCCAATAATTGATGAAATCTTCGCCAATCACCTTACCTATGCCATTGGTCAAGCCTTGGTTCAAATACGTTGAAAAAACAACCAACAACACAGGTATCGCGGCAAAACCCCACATTCGCACGGTCAAAATCGCACGCGGATCTTTCAGCCATGTTGAACACCGCAGGCCATTTATAAAATGAGTTTCATTAAGCTTCATAAAAGCAACGGTACAAAAAAAAATCAAGAAACGCACGTTAATACGAGATCGTTGTATCGTAACAACAAGCTATCGTATGATATTAGATATTGAATTTTGCTTTATTAATATATTGGAGGCGACCTATGGATATGGACCAAGACTTAACCAAGAACCTGCGCTTTCTTCGTGAGACCGAACGGTCCATTCGCATCAGCAATAATGAAGTCATTGGCAAGTTCGTGCCCCCCATCACCGCCGAACGCATGCTTTCCTTTTCTGTGGCGGTCTCTAAATTTCGTGCTGATTACATAAATGCTGCTTTTAAATTTGCCGATGCAACCCATCCTGAAGGCATTGAAGGCACAGCCGAAATTGAAGAGCTTGTCTTATGCCGTCGCCGTTTCGAAGAAGCTCGGGATGCTTTCATTGCTTTGGAACGCACCATTGAAATGGGCTATATTAATGTCGAATAAAAACAAAAAGGCCACCCTTAACATAAGAGTGGCCTTTTCTTAAACTTAAACATCAGTCGTATAATGGCAAACTTTAACCGACGATTTCAACGCCTGAAAAGTAGAATGCGATTTCTTCTGCGGCCGTTTCAGGCGCATCAGATCCGTGAACTGAGTTGTTTTGCACATCAACCGCGAAATCCTTGCGGATAGTGCCTTCGTCAGCATTAGCAGGGTTCGTAGCCCCCATCACGCCGCGATAGGTTGCAATCGCATCTTCGCCTTCAAGAACTTGGACAACAACAGGTCCCGAGATCATGAAGTCCACCAATTCACCAAAGAACGAACGTTCCTTGTGAACGCCGTAAAAGGCTTCTGCCTGGGCGCGGGTCAGGTGGATACGTTTTTGAGCAATAATGCGCAAACCCGCAGTTTCGATGTATGAATTGATTTTGCCAGTGAGATTACGTTCTGTGGCATCTGGTTTGATAATGGACAATGTCCGTTCGACAGCCATGCTCTAAAGCCCTTTGCTGTTATAAGTAAAAAAAATTAATCTCCACGCTCACTGTGGAGAGCGGCGTTATACCTGTATCAATCCCTCGTGGCAAGGGGGTCTCGTACAAACGTATTAGAATCATTTCCCTCAAACGATTGACCGTGATACAAGCCCCGCCATGTTACATATAAATGATCTTACATTTAGGTTTGGCGGGCGCCTTCTTTTTGACAGCGCTACGTTACATATCCCCCAGGGCCACAAAGTAGGCCTTGTTGGCCGTAATGGCACCGGAAAATCAACGTTATTCAAACTTATCACAGGCGATTTGCACCTTGATGGCGGCACCATCAACCTGCGCCAAGGTGCGCGCCTTGGTATGGTGGCACAAGAAGCACCGGCTGGGCCAGAAAGCCTGTTAGATACGGTGTTAGCCGCCGATATTGAACGTTCTGATTTGTTATTGGAATCCGAAACCGCAACCGACCCCGATCGCATCGGACATATTCACACGCGCCTAGCTGACATTGATGCTCATACCGCGCCTTCCCGTGCGGCTCGTATTTTGTCAGGATTGGGTTTCGATGAACCCCAGCAACAATTACCATGTTCCGATTTTTCAGGCGGTTGGCGCATGCGTGTCGCCTTGGCCGCCGTTTTGTTTGCCCGCCCCGATATGTTATTGCTGGATGAACCCACGAATCACTTGGATTTAGAAGCCGCATTGTGGTTGGAAAATTACCTTGCTTCATGGCCGGGTACATTTATGGTCATCAGCCATGATCGCACTTTGTTGAATTCATCCGTTGATGAAATTGTTCATTTAGAAGACAGCCGTCTGACCCGGTATGGCGGCGGCTATGACTTTTTCGAAAAAACCAGACGTGAACGGTTAAGTCAACAAGCGGCCATGCACAGCAAACAAGTGGCTGAAAAACGACATATCCAAGACTTTGTCGATCGTTTTCGCGCCAAAGCCAGCAAAGCTAAGCAGGCGCAAAGCCGTTTAAAAATGCTAGAACGCATGGAACCTATTGCCGCCGTAATGGAAGAAAAAACGACTCGATTCAATTTTCCAAATCCAACGCCTTTGTCACCGCCCTTGGTGGCGCTTGATGATGTCGTGGCGGCTTATGGGGCTGACCAGCCGATTCTCACCGCCCTTAACCAACGTATCGACATGGATGACCGCATTGCGTTGTTGGGCGCAAATGGCAACGGCAAATCAACGATGATGAAGATATTATCGGGCAGGCTTAAGCCCCACGATGGTCATTTGATTAAATCAAAAAAGCTAGAAGTCGGTTATTTCGCCCAACACCAAGCCGAAGAATTACCAAAAAATGAAACCGCTTATGAATATATGCAAGGTTTGATGGACGATGTCATAGAACCCCGCGTACGTGGCCATTTGGGCACTTTTGGCTTCAACAAAGACAAGGCCGACACCCCCATCAGCAATTTATCGGGGGGCGAAAAAGCAAGGTTGCTGTTTGCCTCTATGAGCCGCACAGCCCCACATATTATGCTTTTAGATGAACCCACCAATCATCTAGATGTCGACGCCAGAGAAGCCTTGATCGCGGCTCTAAACTCATACGACGGGGCCGTAGTATTGGTCAGTCACGACCCTCATTTGGTTGAATTGGTTTGTGACACCTTGTGGGTGGTCGAAAACGGCACCTGTAAAGGGTTCGAAGGTGACCTTCAAGAATACCGACAAGGGCTGTTGGATTCTAGACGCGGACGCAAATCAAACGCCAACAATGACAAGGCTAAGCCAGCGGCTCCTAGATTAGACAAAAAAGCCGAACGCAAAGCGCGCGCCGAAGCGCGTGCACTAACCCAAGAATACCGAAAGAATGCAAAAAAAGCAGAACAAGACCTTGCCCATTTAACAAAAGAAAAAGAAAAGATTGAACAAAAGCTAGCTGATCCTAATTTATACGGTAGCGAAAGCCATAATTTAACCCGCTTGCAAATAGATTTGGCCGCCATAGACAAAAAAATTCAAAAAGCCGAACAAAAGTGGTTGGATGCCGAAGCTACCTTAGAAAGAAATATGTCGTAAGATGAATTTAGCAAACACAACGAAGCCAATAGGTATGGGCGCACAATTTCTAATAATTTTTTATTTGTCATATAAAATGGCTTGATTCAGGCAATTTTATTGAATATACACACCACCAATTAGACAACTGAAGAATATCGACCTCTCGAACATTTAACTTTATGACCTTTCAGGCTAGGTCAAAAAGATATAAAATACGATATAATTAAAGCCTAAATTTGGAGAATGATCTTGGCTCAATTATACCTAGATCTATTACAAGCTTTTGGCTTTACCGAAATGCAACTGTGGATCGCTTCGATCAGCTCGTTGTTGTTTTCGGCAAACCTGCTTGGCGGTTTTTTAAGCGCGTTTACATTTGTTAATTCACGGAAATATAAACAGCGCCCCCTTAAGGAGCGCATTTCGTTTCGTTTATTTTGCTTTTCAGAATTAATTTTATTTGTTTTTATCTTTTTCTATCACGTTTTTATGATCGAAATGATTCAAACCGAACATTTTGTGTATTGGGTTTCAGCAATTTTGATGATGCCGCTTTTGGCGGTTATCGGAAGCCAGACCATTTTGGTTTGTTTTCCGGCTAAGATGGCGGAAAAAGAAAAACGATTACAAAAAGAGCTCCGCAAAGCCCGGCAGGCCCAGCGTCAAAAGAACGCTGATGATAAACCTGCAAAAGATTCGGGGGCGGATCAACCTCCCCCTTTAAATGGCAAATCGTCCCCGGCTGAACGCAAATAACGCCTTAGCCGACCGTTATTGGAAAGCTCTAGGTCTCTTTTTTATGCCAAGATCCGGTCTCGTCTTGTTGCCAATAGGTCAAGTCGTGACCTGAATCGGCATAGGATTTCCAATGCTTTCGGGCGACCTTAACCGCGTCTTCAGACCCGCCATCAAAGATTTCGAAACAGCGTTCGAACGATGGCATATCTTCACATTCCCTGCCATCAACCAAAAACACAAACGAAGCTTCATTGGGATTATCACCCTTATGGGTTAACCACACCGGTTGCTGTTGCGGATTTCCATCCTTTTCACAACCGTGTGGTAGCCACGAAGGCGGGGCATATTCCCACAAAGCTTGGGTTAAGGTTTCAACCCGTTTTTGATCCGCAACCATAACAATAGCACGTTTCTGGTTCGCCAAGGTTTTTTCCAAAAGCTTGGGTAAAGTTTCTTCTAAGGAAGATTTGGTTAAATGGTAAAAGGCAACGGCGCTCACTATTCCACCTTATTCGCAACCCAACGGTCCAATAAACGCACACCGAAACCGGTACCTCCGGCTGGGCTAGTGGCGGAACCATGTTTTTTCCATGTCACCCCGGCAATGTCCAAATGTGCCCAACGGGTATCACCCACAAAGCGTTTTAAAAATTGAGCCGCCGTAATAGAACCACCAAAACGTCCACCAATGTTTTGCATGTCTGCGGCCGAAGACTTGATCATTTTGTCATAGCCCGCCCCCATGGGTAACATCCACACTTTTTCATCAACGTCTTGCCCGGCTTTGATTAATTCATCGGCCAAACCATCATTGTTGGTAAATAACCCGGCATATTGGTCCCCCAAGGCCACCAAAATCGCCCCGGTCAATGTCGCTAAATCGACCATGGTGTGGGGTTTGAAACGTTCTTTAGTATACCAAAGCGCATCTGCCAACACCAACCGCCCTTCGGCATCGGTGTTCAAGACTTCGATGGTTTGTCCCGACATGGACGTTACAATGTCGCCCGGACGTTGAGCCGCACCAGACGGCATGTTTTCGACTAATCCAATGACCCCCACGGCGTTTACTTTAGCCTTGCGACCTGCCAAAGCTTTCATCAAGCCAGTAACCACACCGGCACCACCCATGTCCCATTTCATATCTTCCATGCCTGCAGATGGCTTAATGGAAATACCGCCAGAATCGAATGTGACCCCCTTGCCGACAAAAGCAACAGGTGCATCAGACTTTGAAGGTTTAGCCCCTTTGCGTTTTGGCTTGCCATTCCATTGCATCACCACCATGCGAGGTTCGCGTACGCTACCTTGGGCCACGCCTAACAAAGCCCCCATGCCTAATTTTTGCATTTTGGCTTTGGTCAGAACTTCAACTTTCACGCCCATTTTCGAAAGCAGTTTAGCTTCTGCTGCAAAGGATTCTGGGTAAATAACGTTGGCCGGTTCGCTGACTAAATTGCGTGTCAAAAATACACCATCAGCAACTTTGTCTTGGGGACCGAAAAGGGTTTTCGCCTTGGTCGCCAAAGGGGTTAATAGCTTAATTTCCTTAAGCTTAGGTTGGTGGCATTTTATTTTTTTGGTTTTGTATTTGTCAAAACGGTAACTGCCCAAACGTGCGCCTAAGGCGATATTGGCAGCCATTTCCGGAGCCTTTAAATCGCAACCCTCAAATTCTTCGACCAAGATTTGAATGGTGATGGCATGAACCGCCAAATTTTTAACAATTGACCCGCCTAAATTTTGCAAGGCTAAATCATTAATGCCTGAGGCTTTGCCTAGACCCACACACAAAACACGACCAATTTTCCCTGCCGGAGCATGAAGCGTTGTTGTATGACCATTGGTCCCCTTAAATCCACTAGATTTAAACGCACGTCCCAAAGCACCACCCAAAGCATCGTCTAATTCTTTGGCTTTACCCGTTAAGGCAGCCCCGTCCAAGACGCCCACAACAATGGTTCCAGTTTTGGGAATTGAGGGGTTTGCAAAGGTAATTTTCATTGAAAAGCTCCATAAGGATTAGAATTATGATGAATTATATATAGGCTCAAATTTATACGTTGCCCATACTTAACAATATTATTGCCCCATAAAAAAAGCATTAGCTGGCTTCATCGGCAAAGGCTTCGACTTCATCTGCATTAATATCCTTTGGAGAGCTAAGCCATAAAATAGCGCCGGGAATGCTGGTCACCATCAACGTTAACCCAAACAATATTGAAACTGCCAAAGCCGCATTGGATGGCACTTGGGCCAAGGCAAACAAGGCCACCATAGCCCCTTCGCGTACGCCCCACCCTGCAATGGAAATCGGCACCGCTTGCACCAGCAAAACAGGCGGGAACAACAACAAACAATCCGACAGGGCAATTTCTACATTTAAGGCTTTGAACAAAATAAATACAACCAAAACCAAATTGACATGCCCCAACAATGACCACACCATCAATCGTGCTGCGATCACGGGGTGTAACAAAACCCGCCGTGTATCCCCCGCCAAATGGTGAAGCGCGCGAATGAATTTAAATCGCGTCCACTTTTCAGGAGAACGGTCTAACAACATGACAAAAACAAGCCCCAAAATGGCCACGGCCAACAAAACCCACACAACATGACCAAATAACCGCCCATTTTCCATGTCAACGGGTGCAAATGGCAACATGGCGGCAACCAAAACGACCAGCGCCAACACCGTAGCAGCCCGATCCAAGAACAAACTGCTCAGAACATGTGGTAACGCCACCCCTTTTTTGTATGCCAAATACCCCCGCACAACATCGCCCCCCGCTCCGGACGGCAAGGCTTGGTTAAAAAAGGCACCAATGTACCAAAACTTCATGGCCAAACGAAAGGTAAGCGCAGCACCCAAACCGCTGAGCACCGCGCACCACCGCAACGTACAGATTAAAATTTGCACCATGGCAATTGCCACCGCCGCCGCCAACCACAAAGGGTCGGCATCCATTAGACGCGCAAATGCATCTTTGGCACCAACGCTGTCTAATATAAACCAAACCAAGGCAATCGAAATTCCCACTTTAAGAGCGGCACCAACAGAGCGACGATTTATCATAAGGTCTTGTTCATCCTAACGGGGAGCCGTTTTGCCCCCCAATGCCCCGGTGGCCCATCGAAAATTCCAGCACAATATTCACCACAATTGCGACAATGACCATCAATGGTCAAGGCCCAATCGCTCAATTCATACCAATCTCTACCAATTAAACGTGTTTGACAGTGATGGCAGTAACTGCTTTCGGCCTTAAAATCGTGAACATTTCCGACATAAGCATATTTGACACCGCACTCCATGGCTATTTTTCGGGCTTTGGTCACGGTTGCATGAGGGGTGCTGGCTTTGTCCAACATTTTCCAATCGGGGTGAAAAATTGAAAAATGCATGGGCACATCGGGACCAAGTTTTTTAACCACCCACCGACACATGGCCTCAATTTCCAAGGGCGAATCGTTTTCACCCGGAATCAAAAGCGTGGTGGTTTCAAACCACACATTTGTTTCGTGTTTCAAATACACTAATGTATCCAGAACGTTGGCTAAATTGCCACCGCAAATGTTTTTATAAAAGTCATCGTTAAAAGCTTTTAAATCCACATTTGCCGCATCCATGTGGGCAAAGAATTCTTGACGGGGTTCAGGACGTATATACCCCGCTGTCACCGCCACCGTTTTAAGCCCAAGTTCATGACAAGCCTTGGCCACATCCACCGCGTATTCCAAAAAAATCACGGGGTCATTATAGGTAAAGGCAACACTTTTACAGCCCAATTCATGGGCTTTTTCGGCAATGGCTTTGGGTGATGCCGCATCCGCCAGAACGTCAAATTCACGAGACTTGGAAATGTCCCAGTTCTGGCAAAATTTACACGTTAAGTTGCACCCCGCCGTGCCGAACGAAAACACGGGTGTTCCGGGCAAAAAATGGTTCAAAGGTTTTTTTTCGATGGGGTCAACGCAAAATCCAGAAGATCGACCGTATGTTGTCAACACCACTTCACCATCTTGGACCGCTCGCACAAAACACAGTCCACGTTGCCCTTCATGCATTTTACATAAACGGGGGCAAACATCGCACTGAACCCGTCCGTCTTCGAGCTTATGCCAATATTTTGTAGGGTGATTTGCCATGGTTTGATTATAACACACTCCGAAATAGGACCGATGGATGTGCTTCGGTTTTTGATTACGGTACAATTGGATGCTATCATTATTTTATGACCTTGGTTCGCAACCCAGCCGTGGCCGGAACTTTTTATGAAAGCGATCCCGCCATCTTGTCCAATGACGTTCAAGGGTATTTGAACGCCGTCGAAAATGTTGCCGCTACACCGCCCAAAGCCATTATTGTGCCCCACGCTGGATATATCTATTCCGCTCCCATTGCGGCCAAGGCCTATACAATGTTGAAGCCGTCAAAAGACATCATCAAACGTGTCGTGGTATTGGGGCCTTGTCACCGCGTGGGCATCGCTGGTATGGCGTTGACATCCGCTGACATTTATCAAACCCCGTTGGGCGCTATCAAGGTTGATCACAGTTTTGATAAAACGTTATTGGCTTTGCCCGGCGTTCAAGTTTTTGACGACACCCATATCCCCGAACACAGCCTTGAAGTCCAATTACCGTTTTTACAAATCGTGATCACGGATTTTGATTTCATACCGATTGTGGTTGGTGGGAATGACGCTGAACATATCGCCCGTGTTTTAGATGCCGTTTGGGGCGATACGGAAACTTTAATCGTTATTTCCAGCGACTTAAGTCATTACTTGAATTATACCCAAGCCCAAACCAGCGACCGGGCCACTTGCCTTGCCATTGAACAATTAGACGCCAAGTCCATCATGGATACCCAAGCCTGTGGACGTTTCCCCATTCAGGGTCTATTAACGTGCGCCAAACGCCGGGCCATGACGGTCAAGACTTTGGATCTTCGTAATTCAGGTGATACCGCCGGCAGCAAAGACAAAGTGGTTGGATATGGTGCTTGGGCCTTTTGGGAGCCTCAACCATGAACAATCCCAAAGCTATAAATTTTGCCGAAGCCACCCGCCAGCTCTTAAATGTTCATGGAAATGAAGCCTTAACACTTGCCAAAACGTCCATTCATCATAGCCTTGAAAGCGAAAAAGCTTTCAATCTTGATTTAGACAATGTGAGCCAAAAGCTCAAATCTAACGGGGCAAGCTTTGTCACTTTAAACGCAAGCGGCCGCCTGCGCGGCTGTATTGGAAGCGTTGAAGCCTGGCGCCCACTGGCCACCGACATTGTCGCCAATGCTAACCAAGCAGCATTCCATGACCCCCGCTTTGCCTCTCTGAAAAGTGCTGAAACGCCGGGATTAGATGTTCACATTTCGGTCCTAAGCCCCAGCGAACCTTTTGTTTTTACCGATGAAGCCGATTTCTTGGCTAAGTTAAACGTTGGCGTGGATGGTTTGATTATAGAAGATTTAAACCGCCGAGCTGTGTTCTTGCCATCCGTATGGAGCCAGCTTCCCACGCCCCATCAATTTTTAAATCATTTAAAAGCCAAGGCCGGATTAAGCCAAAATCATTGGTCAGCTACATTCAAAGCGTGGCGTTTTATTGCCGCCGAAACCGGGGCCAAATGGGATGATATTTCCATTTAGAAATAAAACGCATATATTCACGGCACCAATTGCATTTTGATTCGTTTAAAAGGGTTTCCCATGACCGTAAATATACCTTTATCTCTGCTTGATACACTTCATAGGCTTGCCGTCCAAGCTGGCGACGTCATTATGGATGTCTATAAAACTGATTTTGATATTGAAACCAAAAACGATGACAGCCCGGTCACCAAAGCCGATCAATTGGCTGAAACCTTGATCACCAAAACTATTTTAAAGGTTTCCGGAGATCACTTTCCCATCGTTGGCGAAGAAGCCTTTAGCAACGGCCATGCTCCCGATGTGACGGGAACTCCATTTTGGCTTATTGATCCATTGGATGGCACCAAGGAATTTATATCCAAAAATGGCGAATTCACCGTTAATATCGCCTTGATTGATGCGGGTTTACCCGTGTTGGGCGTGGTTCATGCCCCGGCTTTGGGGCAGACTTATTTGGGAAGCCCACACGGGGCATTTGCCGATTTAGACGGCAACGGACCACAACCCATTTCCTGCAGAACATTTCCCAGTCAAGGTTTAACCGCATTGGTCAGCCGAAACCATAAAACACCAGAAACGGAAACGTTTTTACAAGATTACACAATTTTCGAAGAAACCAGCGCCGGAAGCTCATTGAAATTTTGCAACATCGCCCGTGGAGCCGCCGACCTGTATCCACGTTTAGGACGCACCATGGAATGGGATACAGCCGCCGGACAGGCTGTATTAAGTGCTGCGGGTGGTTCGGTAACGAACATCGACGCCACCCCTTTGATGTACGGCAAGGCTGGGTTTGAAAACCCGCATTTCGTTGCCAAGGGTATTCCCAACGCTTAAACCAAGGCCGACAATGTGACCAATACCAGCCTTTTCACCATCTTAAATCCTGCACCAAACTCCATCATTCAGGCTGCTCAAGCCTTGAATTCTGGTGAATTGGTGGCCTTTCCCACCGAAACGGTTTATGGACTGGGCGCTGACGCCACGAATGACCGAGCCATAGCCAATATTTTTGAGGCTAAGCGACGCCCCCAATTCAACCCGTTAATTATCCATGTCAAAGACCAAGATATGGCGGCACGTTTTGCCGAATTCAACGCCCTTGCCCAAAACCTAGCCCAACGATTTTGGCCTGGTGCCTTGACCTTGGTGTTAAAACGCAAAACAAACAGCAACTTATCGCTTGTGGCCACGGCCGGATTGGACACCGTGGCCGTCAGGGTGCCGGCTCATGGTACGGCCCAAAGTTTGTTAACCGCCATGGGGGGCCCCATCGCCGCCCCCAGCGCGAATATTTCCGGCACCATCAGCCCCACCACAGCCGACCATGTGCGCCTGCAATTTCAAAAATTAAATACTTTGTGCACGCTTATTGATGGTGGTCCGTGCGTGGTCGGCTTGGAAAGCACTATCATTGATGTCACGGGCCCCATCCCCACCTTGTTAAGGCCAGGCGGAATTAGCGTGGAAGAGATAAAATCCATAACAGGCCCCCTTGCCGTTCATTCAAGTCACAACATCATCGCACCCGGTCAAATGAAAAGCCATTATGCTCCAACGGTTCCATTGCGTATGAACGTTGATGTCAATGATCTTAGAGAGGGGGAAAGTTTATTGTGTTTTGGCCCCAACATGCCCCAAAATAACGTTTTGAATCTTTCGCCCACGGGTGATTTGATCGAGGCTGCTGCAAACTTGTTCGCCATGATGCGCCGGCTAGATACGGCTCAATGTCTAGGAATAGCCGTAACGCCCATTCCCAATACCGGGCTAGGGCTTGCCATCAACGATCGGCTTAAAAGAGCAAGTACAAGACCATAAGGCTTTTGTTGCATTTCAAAGCCGTGATAAGGTTTGTAACATTTTAACATTAGGATGACACCGTGAACGATACCCCCATTTTGGACCATACATGGGAACCCCCATCATCATTTGAAGAACAACTGCGTGGTGTTTTAATCCCCCCCAGCATTTATTACGTATTGCGAGCGCGGCGTGAATTGAGGAGCGGCGAAGCTGAACTTAAAATTTTACCTTTTTTGATTGATCCGGAACGAATTGCTATCGATGCCGGGGCCAACAAAGGGGTTTATACGTATTGGTTAGAACGCTTAAGCCAACACGTTCATGCTTATGAGCCCAATCCCAAAATGTTAAAAACCCTCAAACGGGGAGCTGGGTTTAAAGCCACCATACATTTCGCCGCATTATCCGACCAGGCTGGGGAATTTGCGCTGCGCATTCCCAAAACCAGCCAAGGCAAATACTCTAACCAAGGGGCCAGCCTTAACCACGATAAAGTGGGGGATAGCTATGGCGAAGTCATGGTTAAAACTCGACGCCTTGATGATGAAGGGCTCGCCAACATTGGGTTTATCAAAATTGACGTCGAAGGCCACGAAATGGCCGTGTTGGATGGCGCCTTGGAAACCATAAAACGTGACCGCCCAACGTTGCTTATTGAAATGGAAGAAAATCACACCAAGCGCCCCATTGAAAATGATCTCAAAAAGGTGACTGATCTTGGCTATCGTATGCTTTTTTTGCACAAAGGCATGTTGAAAAGCGGTGCTGTTTTCGATGGCGACACCCATCACAGAACCGCCCCCAGCCCCCAAGATTACGTGTTTAATTTCATATTCGTACCCACGGAGAAAATTTTGTGAGCGACACTGATTTAATCGCCGCTTTAAAGGGCATTGTGGGTAACGATGGCGTTATCTCTGATGGGGATTCTTTGGCTCCCTATTTAAATGAAGAACGAGGACTATACCAAGGCACGGCCAAAGCATTAGTCAAACCCAACGATACCAAACAAGTGTCCGAAATTGCAAAGCTATGCTTTATGGAAAACGTTCCGATTGTCGCCCAAGGCGGCAATACGGGCTTGGTCGGTGGCGGCGTTCCCCATGACGCGGTATTGCTTAATTTTGAACGCATGAATCAGATCGAAAACATAGACGCCCAAAACTTGACCATGACGGTCCAAGCCGGGGCCATTTTAGCTGAGGTTCAAGCGACGGCTAACAAAGCAGATGTATATTTCCCCTTAAGTCTTGGAGCCGAAGGCAGCTGTCGCATTGGCGGCAACCTTTCTACCAATGCTGGGGGTATTCATGTTTTACGTTATGGCAATGCCTGTGATTTGGTTTTGGGACTTGAAGTCGTCATGGCCGATGGCCGTATTTGGAATGGGTTAACCGCATTACGCAAAGACAATACGGGTTATGACTTGAAATCATTGTTCTTAGGCGCCGAAGGTACGCTTGGGATCATCACCCGTGCAGTCTTGCGGCTATTTCCCCAGCCGCGATCCAATTGCGTCGCCTTCATAGGGTGTGATGGGTTCGAAGAAGCCTTAAATATTTTTCATATTGTTCGCAATCGCGCGGCTGATGTTGTTAATGCATGTGAAGTGATGAATCGCTTTGCCTTAGACATTGCCGAAAAACATATTAGTTTGGTCGAATGCCCCCTTAGTGAGCGCCATGAAACGTACCTTTTGCTTGAATTTGCAAGTTCGGATGGTGATGCAGACTTAAATGGCCTTATGGAAGCGGCACTAGGCGATGCGTTTGAAGCTGACCTAATCAATGATGCCGTCATCGCTCAAAGCGGACAACAGGCTGATAAGATATGGGCATTACGCGAAGCCATACCCGAAGCTCAAAAAATTGAAGGCGGGTCTATCAAACACGATGTGTCCGTTCCTGTTTCTTGCGTTCCTGAATTTATCCGCCTTGGCACTAAATTAGTAACTGAACGCATACCCGGCGTTCGTGTTTGCGCGTTTGGCCATTTGGGTGATGGCAATATTCATTTCAACTTAAGCCAACCCCAAAATACTGAAAAACAAGATTTTTTGAGCCAATGGCAAGACACCAACAAGGCCGTGCATGATGTGGTTGTATCCTTGGGTGGTAGCTTTAGCGCAGAACACGGTATTGGTCAGTTAAAGGTGTCGGAAATGGCACGTTTAAAAAGCAAAATTGAGCTTGATCTGATGCAAACACTTAAAAATAGCTTGGACCCTAAAAACATAATGAACCCGGGCAAGGTTATCCCGCACCGTAACTAGCCTCCTTTTGCGGTTTGTTTTCCTTGATTTTCAAGCGTTTTTCCCACATTTTACGAGCTTCGAATTCAATAGACAACATTTAGGGAACCCATGAAGGGCCTTACACGCTATGTTTTCTGGCAGTTATTCACGGGGTTGGTGCTGGTCGCCACTTCGCTGACTTGTGTTGTGTGGCTAAGCCAGTCGTTGCGTTTTGTCGATATGATCGTTAACCGTGGCTTATCCGCCAGCATGTTTCTGTATTTAACCGCGCTGATGATGCCAAATTTTTTAACCATCATTTTACCCGTTGGCTTATTTTCCATCACAACGTTCACTTATCACCGCATGATTATGGATCGAGAATTAGTGGTGATGCGAGCGGCTGGGTTGGGGCAAGGCAATTTGGCGAAGCCTGCCGTATTGCTAGCTTTATTAGCGGTGGCCATGGGATATGCTTTATCAACTTATTTGGTGCCAACTTCTTATAGTAAATTCAGAGAAATGCAGTGGGACATCCGCTATAGTTTTTCTCATGTTTTACTGAAAGAAGGTACTTTCAACAGCGTTTCTCCCAATGTTACAGTCTATGTCCGCGAACGCACCGACGATGGAAGACTTTTGGGCATTCTGGCCCACGATGACCGTGATCCACGCCGAATATATACGCTGATGAGCGAACACGGTGCTATGGTTGAAAGCGATGGCGCAGCACGGGTTGTCATGTTTAATGGGTCTCGACAGGATTTTGATAAACAAACCAAACAATTATCCATTTTGTATTTTGACCGTTATGTTTTTGAGCTTGATACGCCCACCCCAGCCGGACAAACGCGCCACAGAGAAGCCCGTGAACGATCCATGCAGGGCCTGATTAACTTAGACACCCATGGCATAGACAATCGAAGCATTGGTAAATTCCACATAGAACTTCACCGACGCCTAGCCTTACCCTGGTCTGCTTTGGGCTTTGTGATGATTTCCCTCAGCGTGTTGATGTCTGGTAGCTTTACGCGGCGCGGGGAAAGCAGACGTATTTTAACGGCTGTATTTTTGGCTGCGGCCTATCAGGGCGCTTTAATTGCTATTCTTAATGTTGCCGCGAAAAACGAAGCTCTTATTCCCGTTATTTACGTTATTGCCGCGTTGCCCGTTGTTTTGGGTACTCTTGCCCTGACGATGCCTCAATTATTTCAACCAAAAACAGAGAAATTAACCACGCCTCATAACACAAATGAGGGGGCTGCGAGATGAAACTTTCCAGTACGTTGTCCATATACATTGGCCGGCTATTTTTATTAAGCTTTTTAGGTTTTTTTGTGGGCCTGCTGACGCTTGTGTTTTTGTTGGATATTATCGAATTAATCCGTCGGGCATCTTCAAAACCTGACGTGACCTTTATGCTTGTTATGCAAATGGGGCTGTTAAAGCTTCCTCACATGGGCCAATTGCTGTTTCCTTTCGCTGTTTTATTTGGCGGCATGACATCGTTTTGGCGCCTGACCCGAAGCCACGAATTAGCCGTCACGCGAGCGGCCGGAATTTCTGTATGGCAATTTTTACTGCCTGTTTTGTTGATTGCCAGTGTCTTGGGGGTCTTAAAAGTGAGTGTCTTTAATCCCATTGCTTCAACCACATTGGCGCGTTTTCAAACCATGGAAGCAACGTACCTCAAAGGACAAAAAAGCATTTTAGCCATTTCCAAATCAGGTTTGTGGCTTCGTCAAGGTACGGCCGAAGGGCACGCGGTTATCCACGCCCAAAACATTTATCAACAAGGAAAAAAGGTCGAATTGCAAAACACCACCACCTTTTTATACCAAGGACAAGATATCTTTATCGGCCGTATTGATGCCGAAACGGCTGTGTTAGGAGAAGGTTTTTGGCGCATGGATAATGCTTGGGTCAATTCACCAGAAGCCCCCCCTAATCATCAAAAAGAGTACTGGCTGGAAACAGATTTGACGTTGACTAAAATCCAAGATAATTTTTCTTCACCCGATACCATGTCATTTTGGAAGTTGCCTGAATTCATTCAAACCCTTGATGAAGCTGGATTTTCTGCCATTCGCCACCGCCTGCAATTTCATTCTCTTTTAGCCTCACCATTTTTGATGTGCGCTATGGTCTTAATCGCCGCGACATTTACGTTGCGACATGCTAGACGTGGGTCAACAACTTTTGTCATTGCTAGTGGTGTTTTGACGGGGTTTTTGCTGTATTTTTTTTCCGACGTGGTTTACGCATTGGGATTATCGGAAAGCATACCTGTCGTTTTGGCGGCATGGACACCTTCCGGGGTTGCCCTCATGCTGGGGCTTGCGATGTTGCTTCATCTTGAGGACGGTTAAATTGACCATGTTTTTTAAACGCACAATTTTGCTGGCAATTCACGCCATCGTCTTTTGCTTGGCTGGCGAAAGTGCGTTTGCTCAAACGCCGCCCAATCAACACCCCCAAGACAAACCCGCCGCCTTTTCCGCCGATAACATGACCCACGACAAAGCTTTGGGGGTAATTACCGCCCGTGGACACGTTGAAATCAATCAAAATGATCGCACCTTGTATGCTGACGTTATCAATTATGATCAAAACCACGACATCATTCGCGCCAATGGACATGTTACTTTGCATCGCTCAAACGGTGATGTTGTGTTTTCCGACAACATGGAAATCAGCGGCGATCTGAAAAATGCTCTCATTGATAATATTCGCGCTGTCCTTAATGATAAGTCCAGGCTCGCTGCGGGCAAGGCGACATTAGTCAACGATGAAACCATGACCTTGGACCGTGTCATTTACACCCGATGCGAAGCCTGTATTACCGACCCGGGCCGTGCCCCTTTGTGGCAAATCAAATCAGTCAAAGTGATTCACGACAAAGTTAACAAAATTGTTGAGTACCAAGATTCATGGCTTGAAATTGCCGGCGTTCCCGTTGTTTACATGCCTTATTTAAGCCACCCAGATCCGACCGTTAAGAGAAAGAGTGGTTTCTTGTCGCCCAGCTTTGGCGGCAGTTCAACTTTGGGCATGAAAGTTCAAGCTCCCTATTTTTACGTTTTAGACAAACATTCCGATGTCACATTAACGCCCATCGTAACAACGAACGAAAACGGAGCCATCGCAGGTCAATACCGTAACCGTTTCACCAAAGGTGAACTGCAGACAGATGCAAGCTTGGCTTATGATTCCAAACAAAACGTTATGGGGCACATTGATGCCAGCGCTAATTTTGACATCAATCAAAACTGGCGTTGGGGCGCCGATCTTAAGCGGGCATCTGATGACACATACATGCGGCGTTACGGTTTCGGCGGCCAAGATACGTTAACCAGCAAAACCTTTTTGGAAGGCTTTCACAATAAAACGTATACATCTATTTCAGCCCTATTATTCCAAGGCCTGCGCAATACGGATAATGCCAAGACGACCCCTTATGTATTGCCTAACCTTGCTTTTAATCACCAAGGCGATCCTAATAAATTAGGGGCCTATAACGCAGTAGATGTGAACATTGCCATGCTAACGAGAGACCAAGGTGTAAGCTCTCGCCGGGTTAGCGTTAACCCTTCATGGAATTTACCGTACATTGCCCCCAAGGGTGATATCTACAAATTGAGCGCTTCTATGGGTGTCGATTTTTTCCACGCTCAAAACCAACCAGCACCTGCTGTACGCGGATCGATTTATAACGGTGCAGCGTTGCGTGTCATGCCCCAAATTGCGCTTGATTGGAAATGGCCCTTAGCCCGACGTACCAACACCGTAACTGAAATCATTGAACCTATCGGACAATTTATTGTCAGCCCGTATGGCGGTAACAGCTATAAGATGGCCAACGAAGACAGTATTGATTTTGATTTTAACGATGCAAATTTGTTCAGCACAAATCGTTTCACAGGATATGATCGCGTGGAAAGTGGACCGCGCGCAAATTATGGCCTTAAGTGGTCTGTAACGGGTGATGGGGGCGGGGCGACGTCCGTACTGGTGGGGCAAAGCTACCGCTTAAAAAAGGATGACACGTTTAAAATTGGGTCAGGTCTTGAAAATAACTTTTCTGATTACGTGGCAAAAATACAATCTTCGCCTAACGAACATTTTAAACTGTTATACCGCACCCGCCTCGGCAAGAAAAAACTTAATTTTAGACGCAACGAATTAGGTGTAAACGGCTCAGCAGGCTGGTTTAGCTACGGGGCAAATTACTCGTATTTTGCTCAACAACAAGACAGCGAATTTGCTGGGCGCAAAGAATTTACGACCGCACTGGGCGCTAAGCTTACGAACCGATGGTCAAGCAGTTTCAACAGCGTCAGCGATTTGGCGAAGAACGGGGGCCTGCGGTCCATGCACTTAGGCCTAACTTACGACGATGAATGTTTCCGCATGGACACAACACTGGGCAGAACATTCTTCAGAGATCGCGATATCAAGCCCAACAATTCTATTATGTTTAGATTAGTCTTCAAGACCTTGGGTGAAGTCGCTTCGGATGTTGCGGTTAACTAAAGCGTTACACTTGACACAAAACGTTCATGTGGCAAACTTTATTTTGGGCCTTATAAATCATTAAATAAAGCAGATCTGAATGTTCATGAAAACCGCGAAACTAACCTCTGTCTTTTTCATCTGTTTGATGACCGTAATTAGTTTTTTGATGCACCCCCCGTTGGCTCAGGCGCAACAATCTGGCCTTGGCATCGTTGCTGTTGTCAATGACGACGCCATATCCCTGTTGGATTTGGAAAGTCGTGTGTCCATGGTTATTGTATCTTCAAAATTGCCCAAGACCCAAGAAACCCGAACCCGTATCAGAGCACAGGTCTTGCGGAATCTAATTGATGAAAAACTTATGTTGCAAAAGGCCAAAAATGTTGGAATCGTCGTACCTCAAAGGGATATAACCGAACGTTTGCAATCCATAGCTTCTAGAAACAAACTGACCATTGAGCAACTTTCTGCAAAAATGAAAAAAGATGGTGTTGCGATAACAGCCTTATCATCCCGTTTTGAAGCTGAAATGGCTTGGCAAATTTATATTTTTAGAGATTTGGCTCGATCCATCAATATTGGCGACCAAGAAATTACAGATGAAATAAATCTTATTCAAAGCAATGCAGGAAAACCTGAATATTTATTGGCTGAAATATTTTTACCCGTCGACAACTCAAAACAAGATCACGAAGTTAGGCAATTGAGCCTTAGGTTATCGCAAGAATTACAAAAAGGTGCCTCTTTTAAAAATCTTGCCACTGGCTTTTCTAGGGCGCCCTCGGCAGCGATTGGTGGTGACATGGGATGGGTCCAGCTTAATTATTTACCCGAAGAATTGAAAGCTGCGGTACAACGCCTTAAACCCGGGCAATTATCCTTGCCCATTCGTTCCATTGGGGGATATTTTTTAATTGTTTTGCGTGACGTTCGCAGAAGTCCCGGGCTGGCTTCTGACAACGATATGATGAAAGTGTCCCAATTGCATGTTTCTGTTTCTAAAACCAGTACGCAAGCGCAAACCAACACTATTGCCCAAAACCTCAGCACATACGCAACTTCCCTAAAGGGATGCGCCCAGCTTGACGCGGCGCCTTCACGCCCTGGGTATCCTTTTGCAAAATCTTCGCTTTCCGGTTCCATGGGGAAAATCAAACTCAGCACCTTGCCGCAAAACATGCAACGCATTTTGGCTCCGCTTGCCGTGGGGCAAGCCAGTCAGCCTGTCGCAACCGGGGGGGGCTTGGCCGTGATGATGATTTGTGAACGACAAAAAGCTGGCGTTAACATGCAAAAAACGCGCGCCAAAATCAGCCAAGTCTTAAAAAAACGTCGCCTTGATATTATAGCCCGTCGAAGCCTTCATGACCTTCGCAAAGATGCTTTTGTGGACATTCGCCAATGACCAAACTGCCTTTGGCTTTGACCATGGGTGACCCTGCGGGCGTGGGCGCTGAAATCACGCTGAAAGCTTGGTTAGGGCGTCATAATATAGGGCACGAATTGCCTGCTTTTTTTTGCATTACCGACAAAGATCACCTTGCCCGTACAGCCGAACGTTTAAATTTATCCGTTCCCATCAGCTCCATTACCTGCCCGGCCCAAGCCTTGGACATTTTTTCAACACGTTTGCCCGTTTTGCACCTGCCTTTAACAACTCCAGCCATTTGGGGCACACCGGACAAGACCAATGCTAATGTGGTTATTGAATCCATTAAAATGGCCGTCAAGCTTACCCAAGATAATCAATCGTGCGCGGTTGTGACCAATCCCATCGCCAAAAGCGTGTTGTATCAAGCTGGATTTGATTTTCCCGGACATACCGAATTTTTAGCGCATCTAAGTGGTGATGATTACAAACCTGTAATGATGTTGGCATGTGACCAGCTCCGCGTGGTCCTAGCCACCGTGCATGTGTCTATTTTCAAAGCCGCGCAAACTTTGAACACCGAAACCATCTGCGAAATCGCTCGCATCACGAACCAAGCTTTAAAATCCCATTTCGGGCTTTTCAGACCCACCATTGCTGTGGCTGGCCTTAACCCTCATGCCGGTGAAAACGGGGCCATGGGGGATGAAGAATTAACAATCATATCCCCAGCAATTGAAACGTTGCGTAAAGAAGGCATAAATGTTTTTGGCCCCCTGCCCCCTGACACTATGTTCACAACGCAAGCCCTTCCAACCTATGATGTTGCCCTTTGCATGTATCATGACCAAGGCTTAATCCCGTTAAAAGCATTGGATTTCGAAAATGCCGTCAACACCACGTTGGGATTGCCATTTGTACGCACATCGCCTGATCACGGCACCGCCTTTGACATTGCAGGAACAGGCCAAGCCCGTGAACACAGCTTGGTTTCAGCAATCAAAATGGCACATCGAATGACCGATGCCAGAACAGGCTTTTAAGCATGCCAGATGAATTTGACCGACTACCGCCTCTACGGGACATAATTGCCAGCTATGATCTGGCTGCAAAAAAGCAATTGGGACAAAATTTTCTGTTAGACCTTAATTTAACAGGGCGCATCGCACGTACCGCTGGCGATTTATCAAACACGACCGTAATCGAAGTCGGCCCCGGACCGGGTGGGTTAACCCGCGCCATACTAGCTTCCAATGCCAAGCGTGTAATCGCCATTGAACGAGACCCCCGATGCTTCAAGGCCTTAAACGCATACCTTTGCCCCACTTACCCAGATCAATTAAGTGTCATAGAAGGAGATGCGCTTGAGCAAGATTTCTTAAACTTAGCGCCAAAGCCCCGCCGCATCATGTCAAATTTGCCCTATAATATTGCCACACCGTTGCTCATAAATTGGCTTAAAAATGCCAAAGAATATGATGGTTTCACCTTGATGTTTCAAAAAGAAGTCGCCGATCGAATTGTGGCGACCCCCCGGACCAAGGCATACGGACGTTTGAGCATCATGTGCCAATGGTTATGCGATGTCAGAATTGAATTTAATGTCGACAAGCGCGCCTTTACACCACCACCCAAAGTTCAATCAAGCATTGTCAACTTAACACCAAGGCCTCAACCTTTAGCCCCAGCATCATGGTCGGCAATGGAAAAAGTTGTCGCAACGGCCTTTGGGCAACGCCGTAAAATGTTGCGCCAAAGCCTCAAAGGATTGGGGATTAATGCTCAAGATTGCGGGCTTTTAGAAACGGCTCGCGCAGAAGAATTATCAGTACAAGACTTTGCCAAATTAGCCCGGCTATATGAAGACCTTATGCCAAACGGCGTAAAGGTCTAAGAATTTTCTTCATCGCACAATCCACGGACGAATTCATATAAACCTTTACGTCTGGACTTGCGTAAGTGTTCCGCACGTAACACCATTTGAACCTCTTGTACGCTGTCTTCAAGCTTACTATTTATAACAATGTAATCATATTCTTCATAATGTGCCATTTCGTTTGCGGCTTTTGCCATACGCGAACTAATAACTTCTTCACTGTCTAGCTTGCGACCACGCAGGCGGTCTTCTAATTCATCGTGAGACGGAGGCAAAATGAACAGCCGCACAACATCGTCACCCGCACGGCCATGTAGCTGTTGCGTGCCTTGCCAGTCCACGTCAAACAAAACATCCTTGCCTTGTTTTAAGGTTTCAAAGACAGGGGCGCTTGGGGTTCCGTAAGAATTTCCAAACACCATAGCGTGTTCCAAAAATTCATTGTTTTCAACCATTTCATTGAATTTTTCATCGGAAATAAAATAATAGTCTTGGCCGTCAATTTCACCCGGACGGGGCGCTCGTGTGGTTGCAGAAACAGACATGTTTAAATCGGGAACGCGGGCCAAAAGTTCGCGGGCTATGGTCGTTTTTCCCGCACCTGATGGCGAAGACAAAACCAACATCAAACCACGATTTGTTACGTTGTATTTATTATTCAATGTTTTGCACCTGTTCGCGAAACTGTTCAATGACTGACTTTAATTCTAACCCAATGCGGGTCAAATCAGTATCAGAAGATTTCGAACACAACGTATTCGCTTCTCTGTTAAATTCTTGGCACAAAAAATCCAACCGACGTCCAACGGGGGCGCTTTCTGCCAACAAGTCCCTAGACGCATTTATATGCGCATTCAAGCGGTCTAATTCTTCGCGAATATCCGCTTTTGTCATTAACAAAGCCGCTTCTTGGGCCAAACGGTCTGGGTCAACGTTTGCAAAATCTTGGACCAAGGTTTCGACTTGTTCCGCCAAACGTTTAGCAATAGCTTCTGGCTGCAGAGCGGCAAGATCAGCCGCTTGTTCGCACAACGTTTCAATAACTGCCAATTGGTCATGAAGCACCGCCCCCAACCGTTGACCTTCACCATCGCGTCCTTCTGCCAATTGGTCCAAGGCTTGTCCAAGCTCATGCAACAACAGGTCGCCTATGACTTTGTGGTCATCGGGACTGGGCTCATTTTCGACTTGTTCCAAGACCCCGCGCAAGGCCAACATGCCTTCTGCTGTGGGGGTTGAGGCCGTGGGCATTATTGTTTGCACCGTTTCCACAGCTTTGATCATTTGCCCTAAGACTTGTTCATTGACCACCAAAGCTGTCTGTGGCTTGGTCCATGTCAACTCAAGGTTTAACGCAATGTTGCCACGTTTAAAAAGCTTGTTTACCAATTCCCGAGCGGGGGGCTCAAGATCATCAAAGCTGCGCGGCATACGAAGTCGCACATCTAAGCCTTTGCCATTGACGCTTTTGGCTTCCCAAGCCCAAGCATACACGTCCGTGGCCCCTTCTGCGCGGGCAAATCCAGTCATACTTGAGACACTCAAAAGAATCGCTCCCCATTTATTTTAAACGACTATACCCTTGGTGATAAATCGTAACAAGATGAGGAAACGCTTGCGAGCATCAAGAATCTTCTTTATTTATATTTTATGCGGTTCCCAAACGGACGAAGTCTTGGGGATCAAAAGGGAACACGGCAGGCTTACCTATCAAGGGGTCTCAACCGTGGCTGCCCCCGCAACTGTATACGGGGAGCTTGTATTTTTTATAACCACTGGATTTTCTGGGAAGGTTAAATACAAGCTTAGATCCGGAGCCAGTATACCTGCCGCATGTTGAACTTAAACTCAAAGCCATCGGGTGAGATGGCACCGGAGAAATAATGAACACTCAAATAAATACCCAAGCGAAAAGACTTTCAACGTTCGTACCCTTAACCCTCAG